>Ga0222654_1000169_pt1 | contig 55434 bp, 39 predicted proteins | sample AntAcemetagen421_FD_179805 | JGI IMG/M metagenome (GOLD analysis project Ga0222654, IMG submission 179805) | Saline water microbial communities from Ace Lake, Antarctica - #421 | ecosystem: Environmental > Aquatic > Non-marine Saline and Alkaline > Saline | place: Antarctica: Ace Lake...
AAAATGATTTCCCATGGTTGCTTGTTTTTTCCTTAATAAAATAAGTTAAAATTGTTTGTTGATATCTAAATATACACCTTATATCACTGCAAACCAATTATTTATGCTAACTTAATGACATTGGGGGCTTCTTCTCAGGCAACTTCCACAGGTATTCATCAGCCATTATTGGTAACCTGTATCAGCATTGAGACGAAAAGTAGCCCTTTGCCCATGGTTTTTTTGTCAGCGGATCTTGGCTGGTGGAAAAACATGCAGGATGAAGCCTATGTTAGGAATTTTATCCTGGAAAATACTGGTCTTGATGAGGCTTCTCTTTTGTTCTGTTTCTCTCATACCCACGCAGGACCCAACCTAAATAGGGGCGACAAAGACAAGCCCGGAGGAGAGCTAATAGCTCCTTACCTGGATACTTTGAGGGAAAAATGTACCGAATTAATTAAGGACTGTCTGCGGAATAAAGTTTCAGGAATACTTACCTGGGAATATGGTACGTGCAACTTGGCCAAGAACCGGGATTTTTATGATCCGGCGAGTAATCAATATTTTGTTGGCTACAATTCCAATAAACCTGCCGATGATACCTTACTTGTAGGAAGAATTACGGATACCGGTGGAGGAATATTGGCCACAATCGTGAATTATGCCTGCCACCCGACAACCTTAGCCTGGGACAATCTTAAAATCTCCCCAGATTTCCCGGGTACCTTCAAAGAGGTTATGAAAGAAAATACCGGCGCTCCGAGTTTGTTTATTCAGGGAGCATCAGGAGACCTGGCTCCAGCAGAACAATATTCAGGAAATGTGGCGCTTGCAGAAAAACACGGTCGGCAATTGGCATTTTCTGTCTTGGCTGTGCTCGAAAGTATGCCCGCTCCCGGTAAAGCACTCTTTTTCAAGGAAACAGTCGCCTCCGGTGCCCCGTTGGCCATTTGGAGACCTGAGCAAGTTCCTGCCGAAAGTAATGTATCAGCTGAAATTATTGTTATTGAATTGCCATTAAAGCCATGGCCATCCATCAGGGAACTTAAGCAATCGATCAATGAATGTGAGGATCCGGTGCTAAAGGAAAGACTTATCCGGAAACTGGGAGTGAGGAGTTCTATTGGGGATGGTACTAAAGTCACGGTTAAGGTTTGGTATGGGCAATTGGGAGATTGTTTGATTATAGCGCAACCCAATGAAGCGTATGCTATTTTTCAGCAAACCATTCGAAAGAAATTCTCTCCGGCTCCTGTGATCGTAGGCAATATCGTCAATGGGCATATAGGGTATTTACCTCCAGAGGAGCTTTATGACAAGGACATGTATACAGTGTGGCAAACGCCTTTTGAAGCAGGAGCTTATGAAGTTTTGGTTCAAGAGGTATTAAATAAAATGAACAGTAAACCCTGATTATCTTCAAAATAATATGGAATCCAATTTTACAAATTTAGACTTAGGGATATTTGTAGTCTACATTGCAGGAATCATCGGTCTAGGGCTTTATGCCTCCAGAAAAAGTAATGGAGAAAGCAAACGCGATTATTTCCTGGCAGGAGACAAGCTTCCTTGGTGGATGATAGGAGGCAGTATTATTGCAGCCAATATTAGTAGTCATCATCTAGTAGGGGTGATGGGGGTAGCCTACGAAAGAGGTTTTGTGGCCATTGTAATCGAGTGGGGAGCAATATTGGTAGGCTTTAATGTGCTGTTATGGGTGTTTTTGCCTTTTTACATAAGAAATGGGTTTTATACCATGCCCGAGTTTTTACAGAAGAGGTTTGGTGGAGGAGCCAGGACGTGCTATTCTATTTTGGTGCTTTTGACCTATATTTTTGTGGAAATTAGTGCGGTACTTTATTTAGGAGCCATTTCATTACAATCCTTGCTGGGAATACCGATGTTGGCTAGTATACTGTTTTTGGCAGTATTTACTGGGATATATACTATTTTAGGAGGTTTAAGGGCGGTTGTTTGGACCGAGATGCTACAGCTTGCAGTGTTGGTGTTGGGTATGGTTGCTTTGTCCTATTATACCATAGATGCATCCGGTGGATTTGAGGCCATTATAGAATCCTCAAAGGATTGGGAGCTGATGTTGCCAGCCAATGATCCTGATTTTCCCTGGACGATGTATTTGGGAGGGCTATTGTGTATCAGTATTTTTTACAATGCAACCAATCAATTTATCGTACAGAGAACCCTTGCGGCAAAGAATGAATGGCATGCACGGATGGGGGTGATTTTCGCAGATTACCTTAAGTTTTTAATTCCCTTACTGATCATTGTGCCTGCCATCGTAGCACCAAAAATTTTCCCTGACCTTGAAAAGCCAGACTTGCTTTTTTCCATGCTGGTAGAGCATTTACTTCCTACAGGCTTGGTAGGATTGGTTATGGCCGGACTTATAGCGGCAGTAATGTCCCACCTGTCAGGAGCCATTAACTCTTGTACTACCATCTTGACGATAGATGTTTATTTGCCGTATTTCCGTCCAAATGCTTCTGATGCAGCCTCTATCCGATTTGGTAGGATAACTGGAGTATTGGTTATTCTAATTGGGGTTTTGTGCACCGGTATCCTTGTATTCTATTCCGAAAAACCCATATTTATTTACCTGTTAAATGCGTATGGCCTATTTACACCAGGTATTGCCACCATGTTTTTAATGGGGATTTTCTGGAAAGGAACGACCCATGCCGGGGCATTATCGGCAGGTTTACTTACTATCCCTTTGTCTCTATTGGTGGAGTATTTCTTTCCAGAAATGCCATTTTTTAACAGGACGGGAATTGTTTTCTGGACATGTATGCTGCTTTGCGTATTGGTCAGTTTGGTCAGCCAAAGAAAGAGTGAAGAAGAATTGGAAGGTTTGATTTGGACTAAAGAAAGTCTTTCTCTACCTAAAAGTGAAAGGGACCAGCAGAAAGGCTGGAGAAATCCATTTATCTGGTGGGCCATTGTGATGGCTATGGTTTTGTATTTTTACATCAGGTTCGCTTAAAGGATATAATTAACAAATGTAATCAGAAATAAATATTTAGTTAAATTTCAATTTATGAAAAATATTGTCCCTAACTCGAACAGAAGAGGATTTATTAAAGGATTAAGCCTCTCAGCTGCCGGTTGTGTTATCGCGCCTTTAAATTTATTTTCCAAAGAATTATATTCGGAGAGAAAGATTCGAATAGGGGTAATAGGCGGAAGATTTGGAGCATCCTTTCACTTCCATGAGCATCCAAATTGTATAGTTGAGGCAGTTAGTGATTTAAGAAAAGATAGAAGAGATCATCTTAAGAAGGTTTATCAATGTTCTAAAAGTTACGAATCACTTACAGAACTATTGAAGGATTCTAAAATTGAGGCCGTCTTTATTGCCACGCCTGCGCCGGACCATGTCAAGCATGTAAAGGAAAGCTTAGATGCAGGAAAACATGTCCTGTGTGCTGTGCCTGCTGCCTGGACTTTAGAAGAATGTGAAGATTTAAAAGAAGCAGTTAAAAAAAGCGGACTAACCTACATGATGGCTGAAACCACCACTTATATGCAAAATACCATATCAGTGAAAAAATTTTATGAACAAGGAAAGTTTGGTGAGATTTTCAGTGCGGCTGCGGAATACAATCACAATGGTTTGGAAACTCTTTTTTTTGAGAATGACGGCACCCCTACCTGGCGACATGGTATGCCACCTTTATTATACACGACACATGGCACTTCTTTTTTGATTGCAGTGACGAAGGAGCGCTTAACCCAGGTCAGCGCTATGGGGTGGGGTGATAATAGTCCAATTCTCAAAAAAAACCAGTACAACAATCCATTTTGGAATGGTACCGCTTTTTTCAAAACAAATTCCGGTAAACCCTTTAGGGTTGAAACCAACTGGAAAGGTGCCCTAAGGTCAGCAGTTAGAGCTGAATGGAGGGGTGAGAAAATGAGTTTTTACTCGGGAATGAAAGATGGTGATGAACATACCCTTGTCCATATTGGCCAAAAATCTCAATTAGACAGTGGAGGCTTCCAATATACTGAGAATGTTGTGGAAAATTACCAACAACCCTTATGGTGGAAATCCGACATGCTTCCGGCCCCTTTAAGGCATGATAGTGGTCATGATGGATCCCACACATTTATCACACACGAATTCATAGATGCACTTATTAATAATCGACAGCCCGAAGACGGTATTTTTCAGGCTTTGGCCTATACTGTGCCTGGAATCGTTGCCCATCAGTCTGCACTTAAGGATGGTGAATCTATGAAAATACCAAATTTTGATAGTTAAATTAAAGCGCTTTGGAAAACCATACGCTGGAATCTATCGAATTGGAACCGGGAGATGTAGTTTTTTTCCACAGCAATATTCTCCACAAGTCAGAAGCGAACCTTTCTCAAAAATCCAGATGGTCTTTAATTTCAGTTTACAACCGACAATCAAACCAGGCGCTCATTGATCATTTCCCAACAGTATCCAATCCAATTGAGGTGATACCGGATATTCCAATTTCAAGTATAAATGAATTAAATCTCCTGCAGGAAAATTCGGTTGACTTCCTACTTCCTTAGGAAAGATGAAATTTCATGATTTTTAATAATAGTATTAGTTATTCCAGTCATTAATGAAAGATAGAAATCAGGAAAAAATTCAGGGAAATGATGGTTTCAATAAATCATTTATTTACCTATCCAGTGCAGTGGCAGGTCTGGGAGGGCTTTTGTTTGGTTTTGATATTGCTATTATTTCAGGAACGATACGGTTTTTTGCTGATTTTTTTTCATTAAATGATTTGGAAACGGGGTGGGCCGTAGGTTCAATCAGCATTGGTGCTGGTATTGGGGCAATGATTTCAGGTAAATTAAGTGATGTTTTTGGCAGAAAAAGGCTTTTATTTTTAAGTGCATTTCTATTTGCCGTAACCGGTTTAGGAACAGGTTGGGCACCCAATTTCTATTCATTTATCGTTTTTAGAATAGTAAGTGGAATAGCGGTTGGATCTGTAGCGCTGGTGTGTCCAATGTATATTGCTGAAATATCTCCTAAATTAATTAGAGGCAGACTTATCTCCTTTTACCAATTATCAATAACCTTAGGCGTTTTGATTGCTTATTTCACTAATTATTTATTGCTGGGTACGGGTGAAAATAATTGGAGATGGATGTTTTCATCACAGTCAATACCTGCTTTGTTGTTTTTCTTTTTTCTGTTCTTTGTGCCCGAAAGCCCTAGGTGGCTTGTAATGGTTGGTAGGGTGATTGAAGCAAAGAAGGTGCTTTTGAGATCAGGAAATAAATTTTCAACAGATGAAATAAGTTCGATTAAGAAAAGCTTTAATGCCAATGAAAAGGTTAACCTTCAATCCCTTTTCGATAAAAAAACAATTAAATTAATGATTGCCGGGATTGTTGTTGCATTTTTTTCCCAAACTGGAGGCCCTTTAATATCTTTTGCACCCATAATTTTAGGAAAAGTAGGAATGAGTGAGGACAGTGCTTTTTTGCAGTCCATCCTAATTGGCTTAACCTTGTTCCTGTTTACTTTAATTGCGCTATTCACAGTTGACTCCTTGGGAAGGAAGAAGCTATTGCTCTGGGGTGCGCTGTTGCTGTGTATTGATACTTTATTATTGTCTTTTGCCATAAGATTCAACATGGGCCCACTTCTACAACTGGTTTTAATTATATCCTTCATTGCATTGTATGCGGCTACTATTGGTCCAGTGACTTGGGTTTTACTCTCGGAAATTTTCCCAAACCAACTGAGGGGTTTAGGTATGTCTGTTGCAACCTTATCACTTTGGGTTTCAAATTTCTTGTTGCTGGGTTCGTTTCCGGTTTTGAAAAGTCAAATGGGGATGTCTTTCACATTTGCAATTTATTCAGGCATGTTTTTATTGTATTTTATTTACTTAAAAATATTCATACCTGAGACCAAGAATAAATCCTTAGAAGAAATTCAGGCTGCATTCGTAAAGTGATTTGGGAAATCAAGTCTCGATCTTCTTACTACCTGTCTGAGGACCAAAGGAAGGCTCTCCAATAGTAATTATAAATTGATGTGTCGGATTAATGCTAAATAATGGGAAGTTTGCGATATCACAATGGTTCATTTTGTAACTTATCGTTTTCTTGCTATTTCCATTGAAAAAAATCTATTTTGGAAATAGTAAATTCTTTGATAAATTTATCAAAATCCACATTCATCATTTTATTTAAAGCAAAATCATCAAAAATTCAGGCAACCATACCGATGAAGATTTATTGGTTCTTTTTAAGACAGGGGACCGGGATGCGTTTAATCACATTTATGAAAGGCATTGGAAGGAATTGTTTCTTTGCGCCCTAAAAAAGTTAGGAGAAAAAGAAGAGGCAGAAGACCTTATTCAGGATCTATTTGTATCAATCTGGTCGAAAAGAAATGACTTTGAAATTAATTCTTCATTGAAGGCTTATTTGTTTACTGCCTTGAAATATAAAATAATTAATCATTTTGAATACAAGACGGTTAGAAGGAAGCATCTTGAGTCACTTAAAGTGGAGCTAAAAGCCTTTGAAGAGGCAACTTCAAATGCCTTGGTAGCGGAAGAAGTGGAGAAAAGTATTGAGGTTGGCGTAAATAGTTTGTCTCCAAAGGTGAAGCTTGTTTATCAATTAAGTAGGGAGGAAAATTTGTCTTTGGATGAGATTTCTGAAAAGTTGGCCGTTTCTAAACAAACCGTAAAAAATCAAATATCAAAAGCATTAAAAATACTCAAAGCACACCTCAATCATGGTTATTTTTGGTTTTCCATTTGGATGATCTCTTAGGTATTATCAATTTATTTTTCGATTAAATAATGTTTTTTTCTTTTACTCTCTGCGAAATATTAATCTGATTTTTTGAGAAAACAGATGTCTGGACAGGTTGTTTTGCATGAAGTTATTCTATGATTGAAATAATGTGTTTTTATTTCAATCATAAGGCCTTAATTTCTACAAGCATTTGTCTTTTCTATCATTATTTTTTTTAAATATGAATGGTACGATGCTGGATGTAAGCTGACTTTAATACAGTAGGTGATAATCATTTTATGAATTTATATATCTCTCTGGAATTGCGAATAAATAGAATTAAAGAAATATTAAGGAATTATCGATTTGGTCGTTCGACCCCGAAGGAAAACCAAATTATAGATCGATGGTATGCTTTGTTAAACAACCAGCAGCAGGAGGTAAGTAAGGAGGATATTGATAAGCTAGGTCAAGATATTTTAAAGGAAATCAATAAAAAAATAGATGCAAATGAGCATGCCCTATCTGTTGCTTCAAAAAAAGAGAATGTAGTACATTTTGATTTTAGGTACCTGTTTAAAATTTCAGCCATTTTTATTCTGGGGATAATCATGGTTTCAATATTGGTTTTTAATAAATCCTACATAAACAATGCGCAATACTCCAGTTTAGAAGTAAAAGTTAATGAGATTCATTTGTCTGATGGAAGCATAGTTTGGCTGAAGAGTGACAGTAAACTAAGCTACCCTGATGAGTTTGATCAAAATAGTAGAGAGGTGCATCTAGAAGGAGAGGCATTTTTTGATGTTTTTAGAGATGAAAATAGACCTTTTATCATTCATTCCCAGGACATGGTTACCAAAGTTTTAGGGACTAGTTTTAATGTAAGAGACTACAAGAAAGGGACCGAAAAGGCCGTGGAAGTATTGACAGGGACTGTTCAGGTTTCCTTAAATCGTGAGAGTGGAAATCAGGAGAGTGTCGTATTAAAATCCCGAGAAAAGATTAATTATAATAAAGCAGACCCTGCTGGTGTGGAGGTTTTAAAGAAAGATGCGCAGGTGGTTTTACCTGAAGCTACCAAGGAGTTGAAGTTTGAAGAAGTTCCTGTTAACGAAATAATAGAGAAATTGAATCGAGCCCATGGAGTAAAAATTCGCGTAAAAAACCAAAAGTTAAATGGATGTAGGCTTACTGCTGATTTGTCCTATGAAAAACTGGATGTTTGCCTCGAGATTATATCCAGGGCTTTGAATGCTAAATATTACCAAATAGAAGATCAAATCTATATTGATGGAAAAGGATGTTTAAACTAAAAAATAAATAAGAATGAAATAAAAAGAAAAAAGGTCAAAAGTGTTGAAGCCACTTTTGACCTAATTATTTCCCTAATGCAAAGGCATAATGCCTAAAGGGACGTTTTTGCCTAAAATTATTGTGTAACAAAAACTTTACAAATGTATGAAAATTCAAATATACCACACTGCATTATTTATAAAAATAATGAGAATATCATTGGTTCAACTTATTATTTTCTTGGTAGTTACCGGGGCTTCAGTAGCTGGCCCCTCACACGCTCAGAATGTATTGAAAATCAATCTGTCCTTAGAGATTGACGAACAACCTATAAAGGATGTTTTGGGACAAATCGAAGAATTGGCGGATGTGAAATTTGCGTATTCGGTAGGTTTGGTTAAGCCAAAAGAAACAATTTCTTTAAATATCGTCAATGAAGAATTGGGCTCAGTTTTAGATAAAATCTTTTCCTCAAGAAATGTTAAATATTTTGTATTGGGAAAACAAATTATTCTGAACCAATCCATTAATTTCAAATTGAATAATAACCTTATTTCTATTAAGTTAAATGAGATGATCATTTCGGGAAAGGTTAGTAATAAAGATGGAGAATCTTTGCCTGGGGTGACCATAATGGTAAAAGGCACTACTATCGGTACCGTAACGGACATTGATGGAAATTACAAATTAGAAATCCCAGGTAGTAATGGCGTCATATTGGTGTTTTCATCCATAGGGTTTAAAGATCAAGAGTTAAGCGTTGCTGGAAGGTCGATCATCAATTTGGTTTTAGAGGAAGATGTGCAAAGCTTGAATGAAGTAGTGGTAACTGCTTTAGGTGTTGAAAAAGACCCCAAAAGTATCACTTACAGCACTCAGAAAATATCTCCTGCTGAAGCAATTAAAGTCAAAGACCCCAATTTCATGAACAGTTTGGCGGGCAAGGTTGCTGGTGCAGTGATTACCAAAGGTAACTTTGGGCCAGGCAGTGCGCCAAGGATTCTATTGCGTGGAAATAAGTCTTTGACGGGAAATAGTGAACCATTATTTGTTTTGAATGGTGTGCCAATGATAGGCGGATCAGATATCATCTCCAATTATAACCCCGAGGATATTGAAAGTATTCAGGTATTGAAAGGAGCATCCGCGGCAGCGCTTTATGGAAGTGAAGCTGCTAATGGAGTTATTTTGGTAAACACCAAGAAAGGCATGCATGGCGTTTCCAAAGTAGAATTTTCTTCTACGTTTACTTTAGAAAATGCCGTGGATTTACCCAAATTACAAACTTCTTATGGGCAGACCGACCCAAATTACAATGACAGTTGGGGAGAGAAAATTAGCAATGGTAGTGACAGTCATTTAAAAGAATTCTTTGAAACTGGTAAAACCAGAATCAATTCTATATCCTTTTCAAATGGCAGTGATATAGGGCAACTTTATATGTCTTTTTCTAATACGTCTGCAAGCGGAATTCTTCCTAAAAATAAATTAGAACAGAACAACTTTACGGTAAGGTTAACATCTCAGTTTTTTAACGATAAATTATCAATTGATGGTTCTATCAATTATACCAGCCAGGAAATATTTAATCAAAATTCTGCAGGAGGGTACAGTGCCTTGCCGGGAATTTATTCTTTTCCTGTAGGGGATGATTTTTCTAAATACAACAAGGATAATTTTGAAGTTTGGGACCCAGTTAGGGCCATGTATGTTCAAAATTGGCCCTACATCCGGAATGAAACTTTCCCCAACCAAAACCCTTACTGGGTACAGAATAGAAATCAGCGCGATTTTCAAAGAGACCATACCATTTCTGCTTTTACCGCAAAACTTGAACTTTACAGTTGGTTGGACTTGCAAGGTAGGGTCACTTATGATAAAATATATGACAAGTCAGAATCCAGAAATTATGCCTCTACTCAGGGGACGGTAGCAGGTCCTAATGGAGGGTATGGGATAAGTCAATCCTCAATTGATAATATTTATTCGGATTTATTGTTGATTGGGAATAAAAACATCAACAGAGATTACAATCTGGCAGGAACCTTTGGTTTTAGTAATCGTGAAACCACCAGTGCAGGGCTGAATTTATCAACTACAGTTCCTACTTCTCTGGTGTTTCCAAATTACTTCTCTGTTTATGCGCTTAATGGACAGTTCAATAAAGGGGAAAGCCTTAGGAAAACCATGACACAAGCGGCTTTTGGAAATGTGACATTGGGGTATAAGGAAAAACTTTACCTAGACATAACGGCGAGAAATGAATGGAGCTCTACTGTTGCCCAATCTTTTTTCTATCCATCAGTGGGCCTTTCTTATATTTTGAAAGATGGAACAAACGACCGGTCCAGTGCTTCTAATGCCTTGTCCTTTGCAAAGTTAACAGGATCCTATGCTGAAGTGGGTAATAGTTTGCCTTTTGGCATTAACAATCGCGCACCAGCCATGTCTTTGGATAATAATGGCAACCTTAATCCCAGAGGGACCCTTCCCTTTTTTAATGGAACAGATACTTTAAACCTTAGTCCTGAACGTACTAAGTCTTACGAATTCGGTACTGAACTTAGGTTTCTTAATAACAAATTAAGTCTTAACCTGAACTATTACAATGCCACCACTTTTGATCAAATCTTACAAATTCAGGCACCTGCGGGGGCAGGAGCTTCTAATTTCTGGATCAATGGAGGAGTTATTCGCAATAAAGGAATTGAAGGAATAATTAATTATAATTCATCGATTGGAGACATCCAATGGGTTTCTTCGCTTAATTTTTCGCACAACAAAAATCAGATTAGGGAACTGAGTGACAAGCTTGATGCCGAAAGGTTTGTGTTGACTAGTTTTAATCAAAGCAGGCTGGTATCGATCTATCTGACCAGACCGGTAGATGGGGAATACGGTTCCTTTGGAGACATGTATGGCAGGGCATATGAAAAGGATGACAATGGGACCCTTATTACCAATGAAGAAGGACTTCCTCAAGTTTCAGCAAACCCGGATCAATTTATTGGCAATGCAAATCCTGATTTTCTAGCAGGATTAAATAACTCTTTTGCCTATAAGAATTTTTCCTTGTCTTTCCTGGTTGATAGCAGGTTTGGTGGAGGAGTAATCAATAGGACAGAGGTATGGTTGGATTATAAAGGACTCTCAGAAAGATCAGGACAGGCAAGAGACAATGGAGGTGTGATGGTAAATGGACAGATGGTAGATGCAAAAGAATATTACCTCAACCAAACAGGTGCAGGTGCCACGGCAATAGCCTCTGAATATTTTTTCGATGCTACCAATATTAGATTAAGAGAATTTCAAATAGGCTATAATTTACCGCTAACCAATGATTTTATTAAAGAATTAAATTTATCCTTCGTTGGCCGTAATTTGTTTTTCTTTTATAAAAAGGCACCATTTGACCCTGAGATTAGTGTAAATACTTCTCCTACTTCAGAAGGTATTTCTTCATTTAGTCAACCTCAAACTAGGTCATATGGCTTAAGTCTAAGAGCTATATTTTAATTCGTCGGAAACTTTCGTTTCAAATGGATTTTTCCTGAGTATGTCAACTAAAATATAAAAAAATGAAAAATTATATTCTAAATATAAAATCTATAAATGCCATATTTCTGGCATTCTTCCTGTTTTTAACAGTATCCTGCGTGGAATACATGCAGGACCTCAATCAGGACCAAAAACTTATTACCGATGAACTATTAAGGCATGATGCAAATGAAGGTGGCGTATCCCTTCCAGGTATGCAGCTAAGTATAATGGATGTGCTTACTACTTGGCGTATTGAAATGCAACAAAACCTCAATGCAGACAATTATGGCGGGTACATGAGTTTACCTGCACCGTTTTTCGACAATAGAAACAATGGCACCTATGCCATGGTGGATAGCTGGAACAATCAGATCTGGTTGGTGCCCTCTCAAAAAGTATTGGATCAATGGTTGATGATGAAGAAAAGAGGTTTTGACCAAGACTATCCGGATCTCTATGCTTTGGGAGTTATTTTTAAAACTTTTGCAGGCCACAGACTGGCAGATATTTTTGGCCCAATCCCTTATTCAAAATACGGTGAGTCCAGTGATGTTAGCTTTGATTCAGTGGAGGAGGCTTATGATGTGTTTTTCAAAGAACTGAAGGAGTCCGTAAATGTTTTACAAGAAGCTGAGGCGGCAAATCCAGGAGCGGATAAGGTGAGGTATGCAAAATTTGATAAATCCAGGTACGCAGGCGATTATGCGGTATGGGTAAGAGTAGCCAATACCCTAAGGCTAAGACTTGCGATTAGGATTTCAAAAATAAACCCCCAAAGAGCAAAGTTGGAAGCGGAGAGTGCTTTGGCAGATGGTGGGGTTTTGACAGCCGCTGATGGTTCATTTGAAATGTCGACAGGTAGCATACATCCATTAGAAACAATTACCTCAGCTTGGCAAGAAACCCGCATCAATGCCGTGGTTGAAACCATACTTGGAGGTTATAATGATCCAAGATTGCCTTTATACGCAGTGCCTGGATCTGATCCTGCACTCAATGGACAAATTAAAGGTGTTCGTTCTGGAGCCATTTTCGGTACCAAGCCTTATCTGGGTTTTTCTCAAGTAAACTTTTTCGGAAATCCATATGTGAAAGTTATGGATGTAGCCGAAAGCTTTTTCCTTCGTGCTGAAGGTGCGCTTAGGGGTTGGAATATGGGTGGAACGGCCAAAGATTTCTATGAGGAAGGAGTAAGGGTATCCTTTGGTGCAAATGGCGTTGGAGGTGTAGAAGAGTACTTGGAGAATAGTACTGGTTCACAGTTGCCTTATGTCGATCCAAATAATCCTCAAAATAATATCGAACCATTGTCCGATATTACCATAAAATGGAAAGAGAATGATATATTTGAGAGAAAGCTTGAAAGAATTATTACCCAGAAATGGATAGCGATGTACCCAGATGGTCAAGAGGCTTGGTCGGAATTTAGAAGAACGGGTTATCCTAAGCTTTATCCTGTTGCTGTTAACTACAGTGACTTCACAGGAGGAGAATTTATAAAAAGAATAAATTACCCTACCTCCATCACGAATAGTAGCCAGTCTTCTGTGGACGAAGCAGTTGGTTTGTACCTCAATGGCGAAGATAATATTTATACGCCTCTGTGGTGGGATGTAGATTGAACAAATTAAAATTTGATATGCTAAAAAAGAATCTGTGTTTACCTGCGATGAAAGTCTTCTTTTACCATCTTCGCATACCCATCTTTGTTTTGAGCCTTGGCCTAGTGCTTTTCGCTTGCCAACCAAAGTCAGCCACTGAAGATAGATCTCTTGAAAACGCTTTGTCTACCTTTGTTTTGGAGGAGGACTTTCAGATAGCGCTTATTGCAGGTGAGCCTCTTGTGGCAGATCCAGTGGATATGGTAATAGATGAGAATGGTAGACTATACGTAGTAGAAATGCATGGCTATCCATTGGACCTAAGTGGATCTGGAAAAGTGAAACGCTTGTCAGATACTGATGGCGATGGTACAATGGATGAAAGTGTCGTTTTTGCAGATAGTCTCGTGATGCCTACGGGGATCATGCGCTGGAAACAAGGCTTTATCGTAACAGATCCGCCCAACGTTTACTACCTTGAAGACAGTGATGGAGATGGAAAGGCAGACATCAAGCAAACCCTCTTAACAGGGTTTGCTCTTTCTAACCCCCAACACAATGTTAACAGCCCTAAATTGGCGCTGGACAACTGGATTTATTTGGGTCATGAACCTGCAGTTACCACTACCATTTATGAGGACTTACTTGGTGATAGGGGGACAGATGTTTATTACCCTGAAAAACCAGATGTCAACAGATTGTCTCAAAATGCTGGGGGTAGAAGTATCAGGTTTAAGCCAGATACCTACGACTTGGAATTGCTGAGTAGTCGAACCCAGTTTGGACATACTGCCAATGCATTTGGGCATAGGTTTTTACTGAACAATAGCAACCATATTATCCAGGAAGTACTTTCTGCAGAATACCTAGACAGAAACCCCCACTTGGTGATTACAGAAGTAACCCAGTCCTCCTCTGATCATGGCAACGGTGCTGAAGTTTTCCCAATAACCATCAATCCCCAACATCAGTTATTGACAGACTTAGGCGTAATGACCTCTGCCTGCGGATTGACGGCTTACCTGGGAGCTTCTTTTCCAGAGCGTTATAATCAAGCCACCTTTGTATCAGAACCGGTAAGTAATTTGGTACATGTGGATTTTGTAAAGGATGATGGTACAGGATATAAAGCCTCTAGAGAGCATCCTGACAAGGAATTCTTAGCTTCTACGGATGCGTGGTTTCGACCAGTCAATGCCTATGTCGGTCCTGATGGAGCCTTATATGTCCTCGATTATTACCGTCAGATTATAGAACATCCTGAATGGATGTCTGAAGAGGTGGTTCAATCTGGGGCTTTGTACAATGGTACCGACAAGGGCAGGATTTATCGCATTACACCAAAAGGCACTTCGGCGATAGATTGGGCCGACAAATTGTCTTTGGGAACAGCATCTCCTGAGGAATTGCTAAGTAAGCTGTCCCATAAGAATGCCTGGTGGAGAATGAATGCCCAGCGAATGATAGTGGATCAGCACCCGGAAAGTTTGATACCTGCCTTAAAAGATCTTGCCGTGTCTGGAGAAAGCCCAATGGGTCGGCTCCATGCCTTGTGGACTTTACAGGGAATTGGAGCACTGGATCAGGAAACAGTAGCCAGTTCTTTAAAAGATTCCGTTGCAGGCATTCGGGAAAACGGGGTGAAATTGTCTGAGTTATTCTTAACGCATTCAGCAGACCTTGCACCACAGTTACTGGCATTAAAAAATGACCCAGATCCAAAAGTCAGGTTTCAGCTGATGCAAACCCTTGGGTACATTGAAAGTGAAAGTGCTTTTCAGGTTCGAAAGGAACTTTTGTTCAAGGATATTGACGACAAGTGGGTGCAACTGGCCGCTCTTTCAGCACCTTTTTCTGAAAGTAGTCGGCTAATTGATCCTGTTTTGAATCAATATACTACCACACCAGCTTATAATGGATTGGTAAAAAAACTGGCGGCTATGATTGGTGCAAGCATGGATGAGAAAGCTATTCTTACCATGGTGCAAAGAGCCACCAAGAAAAATCCCCAAAACAAATACGATTGGCAGCCAGCCATTTTACGTGGTTTGGCACAGGGAATCAAAAGTAAAAATCTGGAAGGAGCGCATGGCACAGCAGCAGGTCTTTTGGCAACAAGTGTTTTTGAGCATCCTTCAACAGAAGTAAAAGGAGCAGCCATCCAAGTATTGGAAGGTATTGGATTGGACAATGTAGCGGGTAAAGGACAGGCTTTGGCAAAAGCAAAAGCAATTGCCATAAATAAATCATTGTCCGGCGAAGAAAGAAGTATGGGGATCCGGTTTTTGGCTTTGGCCAATACAGCCGAATACCAGGACATGCTAGTAGGTTTGGTGGAGACTAGTGAACCACTACCTGTTCAGTTGGCTGCTTTCCGCACCTTAAGTAAATCGGAGGACAATTCCTTGTCCCAATTGGTAATCGATCGCTGGGAAAGCTTTACTCCCGAATTGAGAGATGCTGCCATTAGTGCGATGATGATGAATGGGGAAAGAATTGCTGTTCTATTAGGGGCGCTCGAAGATGGATTGGTTCAAAAGACAACTATTGGCTGGAGAAGAAGTGTGGGCTTAATGGCCAATAAAGATGAAACGCTCAGGTTGAGGGCCAGGGCCATTTTGACTCGGCCGGAAGGAGAGAGTGAAAAAATCATAGCCAACTACCAACCTGCCCTGGAGCTTAATGGTACCATTGATACAGGAGCTACAGTTTTTCAGGAAAATTGTGCGATCTGCCACCAAATGGGTGAAGATCAAGGGCTCGCATTTGGGCCAGACCTTTCTTCCTTGAAAAACAGACGTGCTGCCAGTATCATGAGTGATATTCTCAACCCCAATTTGTCCATAGCGGATGGTTATGACCTTTGGGAAGTGGAATTGCAAAACGGTGAGCTCCTCCAGGGTCTTATTTCCTCGGAAACACCTACGGCCATCAATCTTAGTATTTCAGGAGGAATAAACAAGAGCATTTCCAGGACGAATATTAAGGCACTGAAATTAATAGAAATGTCGGCCATGCCTACAGGTCTTGAGCAAAGTATTTCGCTTCAGGAAATGGCCGATTTGTTGGCTTATATTCGAAAAGTAGAATAAAGGTTTTTTAGGAAACCATTATAAACGGATTAACCCGGATTAGGTAATAGGATTAGTAAGGAAGGACATTTACAAATAATAGCATTGCTTTTGCCCAATTCGAGATCAATATATTTCTCAAATAACCAAAGAAAATGAAATTGATAAAATTTAAACGATTAATGTTGTCGCTGTTGGCTTTTGGAGCCTTGCAGCTGAATGGTTTTGGAGCTGCTCCAAAACCATTGAATGTAGGTTTGGCACGTGTGGCCATTACTCCAGAAACGCCGGTTCGTTTAACGGGCTACTCCAGTAGGGACTTTCCGTTTGAGGGCGTTCATCATGAGTTATGGGCCAAAGCAATGGCCTTCGGAGATGAAAAAAAAGGGTACCGGATAATAATAACCGTAGACTTGCTGGGTATTCCTCATAGGGTTACTGAAAGAGTAAGGGATGCCCTTGCAAAAGAGATAGGCATATCACCCGCCAATCTTTCCATTTGTGCTTCTCATACCCATAGTGGCCCACAAATTGGAAATATTGTTTCGCATTTTAATAAACCGCTAGACCCAGACGAATTGGCAGAGATTTCGCTCTTTGCCATGGGGCTGGTGCCAAAGTTAAAAGGCGTGGCAATAGATGCCATAGCAAATGCCGCCCCATCCTTGGTTTCTCATGCCAAAGGAGAGGTGAACTTTGCGGTCAACAGGCGGACATCCATTAACCCAAATGGGGTAACAGACCATTCCTTGCCAGTAATGAGAATTACAGATCTTGAAGGCAAGACAAAAGCAGTGCTGCTAAATTATGCTTGTCATGCGGTTACCTTAGGTCCAAAAAACAATGTGGCCCATGGCGATTGGGTAGGAGAAGCCCAGATTCAGGTAGAGGAAAACTTACCTCCAGGAGCCATGGCCATGGTAGTGATAGGTTGTGGGGCAGATCAGAATTCTTCACCTCGAATGAATACAGAAAACCCAGAAATGGATTTGGTTTATGCCAAAGACCAGGGAAAACAGATTGCTGATGAAGTGAATCGCTTGCTGGCCGATGAAACGTGGAAAAGCGTCCGTCAACTTCCTGAAGGCAAAATGAAATACGTTGAACTCACCTTTGCCAATATGCCTGATCCCAAAAAGTTGGCAGAAGATGCCAAAGGATCCGGAAGAACAAGTAATTATTCCCTTCTACTGCTTGGGCGGATGGCAAGGAGTGGTGATATTCCAGAGAAAATCAATTACCCCATTCAGGTATGGGATTTTGGGAAAGACCTAATCATGATATTTTTGGCTGGGGAGGTTGTGGTCGACTATGCCCTGCGGCTAAAGCAGGAGTTGGGTGAGGACAGCGTGTGGGTAAATGCCTATGCAAATGATATGCCCTGTTATATCCCATCGCTCAGAATACTGAGAGAAGGAGGATATGAAGCAGAAACAGCCATGATTGGTTATGAGAAACCCTCGAAATTCACTGAGGATGTGGAAGATAAAATCATGAATGGTATTTATTCAATTTTACCAAAATCAAGTAAGTGATGCGTTTATTATCCAAACTGAAGTCTCCAATGACTTTTATAGAGGACCAAAAGAGTAGGGCATTGTCCTGCTTGGCGGTTCTTGTTTTTGTCCTACTGTTTTCTATTCCAACTTCTTTTGCTGGAGATTTTAGGGCAGCCGTGGTCAAGGAAAATATCACACCAAAAGTGCCCAAATACCTTTTAGGTTATGGTTCTCGGCAATCAGAAGGAATTCTGGACAGTATTTTCCATCAAATTTTAATACTAGATGATGGTGAGTCTACCTTTGCACTGGTTTCCACAGACATTTGTGTACTTTCTCCAGCAACCTATGACCGGGTAGCAAAATTGGTGGAGCAGCAATTTGGAATAGCACGCAGTAATTTTTGGTGGTCAGTCACGCATACCCATTCAGCCCCGGAAGTCGGTGCTCCTGGACTCCCAGAGGCTTTTATGGGAGAACGGTACAGCCATCCTATTGATACCAGTTATACTGATTTGGTAACCACCAAATTATTGGCAGGGATTGAAAGAGGAATAAATGAACTGGCGCCAGCAAGTCTGGGAGTAGGTTGGGGTCATTCATCAGCCAATATCAACCGTAGGGCCAGGGATATTGATGATGTTGCTTTTTTGGGGATGAATCCTGATGGACCGGTAGATCGAAGAATCGGGATTTTGAAAATAGTGCACCAGAAAGACCATCGATTAATGGCCACCGTTGCCAATTATGCCATTCACGGGACCGTTTTGGGTGGGGGAAATTTACTAATAAGCGGTGATGTCCAAGGGGTAGTAGCAAAATATGTGGAAGAAAAATCCGGTGCTCCGATGCTATTTATCAACGGCGCAGCAGGAAATATTGCTCCGATTTACAGCGTTTATCCAAATGCCAGGTCTGGAAGGATGAACCAATTCAGAAGGCTTCTGGGAGATAAAATTCTGACAGCCAATGATGATATTTTGAACTATGAAGACCAGGTTTCTTTTTCTGCTTCTGAGATGGAGTTTTTGACACCGATGAAAGAAGGATTAAAATGGCCTGAAGCTTTAAATGAGTATATTGTAGATGAAAAAGGAGGGGCAAAGACAATCAAAGTACCTGTACGTTTTCTCAATATCAATGATAAAATTGGCATTTGGGCCAGTCCCTTGGAATTGTTTTGTGAAATCTCAAATGAAGTCAGAGAGCGCTCCCCATTTCCCTATACCTTCTATTATGGCTATACTAATGGCTGGTTGGGATACATGCTGACAGAAGAAGAGTGGGAATACAAAGGGTATGAACCTACGGTTTCTCCTTTTGTTCCAAGTGCAGGCACAAGATTCGGTGAGACAGTTTTGTCTTATTTGGAAAGTGAATTAAAAAGTAAATAATAAACCAATTCTGAGATGAAGTCAATATTTTCAGTAAGCGCATTTATCGTAGTATTATTAGTTTTCGGAGGTTTTAGTGCAACCGCACAGAATCCGGATTTTCCGTGGCCGGAAGGAAAAAAAATGGCCATAAGTTTAAGTTTTGATGATGCACGGGCGAGCAATCCAGACCCAGGAGCTACCCTACTAAATGAGTATGGGGTAAAGGCCACATTTTATGTGGTACCTGCAAGTATGGAACAAGATATTCCAGGATGGAAAATGGTGGTCGCAACTGGGCATGAGATTGGCAATCACTCCCTTTACCACCCTTGCAGTGGTAATTTTGTCTGGTCCAGAAACAAGGCCTTAGAAGATTATACTTTACAACGCATGCGAAAAGAATTGTCCGATACAAATGATGAAGTAGAGCGGCTTTTAGGAGTGAGACCAGAAGTCTTTGCCTATCCTTGTGGCCTTTCTTTCGTAGGCAAGGGAGAAGGAACCCAAAGTTATGTGCCCCTGATCTCGGAAATGTTTCTTTCAGGTAGGGGCTGGAAAGATGAGGCCCCTGTGGATCCTTATTATGCAGACATGGCCCAGCTTACAGGTATGGAAATGGACAACCAATCTTTTGACGAAATTTTACCCATCATAAAAGCTGCTGCTGAAAATCGACAATGGTTGGTCCTGGCAGGGCATGAGAACGGTACGGAAGGCAATCAGACCACTTACCTGAGCATGTTGAGAAAGCTTTGTGAATACGCCAATGATCCTGCCAATGGGATTTGGATCGCACCAGTAGGGACAGTGGCCAAGTATGTTAAGGAAAAACGAACAGCAATGGAAGGGAACTTAAATATTCCTGGAATTTCCAAGCCGGCAGACAATGGAAATATTTACCTTACGTCCGAGAAAGGAAGAGGAATAGGCCCAGATATTCAATACATGCCCGAGTGGAATGCCTTTGGTTGGTTTACTGCCAAAGATAGGGTAGAATGGGACATGAATCTTCCAAAGAAAGGCACTTACGAAGTTTGGATGGAATGGTCTGTTTCAGATGAGGAAGCAGGTAAACCTTTTATGCTGACTTCCGGTGATCAGATCATTAATGGGGTAGTGAAACCTTCCGGATCATGGGAGACCTTCAAAAAAATCAAAGTTGGTGAATTGTCACTAGATGAAGATTTCAATCGATTAATAGTGGCTTCAGAAGAGGCTTTTGATAAAGGCGCTTTAATGGATTTAAAAGCTTTGACTTTGGTACCGGTTAATAAGTAACTCGGATTTTGGCAAAGTTATCTATTGAATTAATGAATGGCAGGGGATAAAAAATCTCCTGTTTTTTTGTGTAAAGAACTGCAAGTCCATTCTATTAGAGACGAATAGAGATGTTCTCATGTAATTCTTAAATGACGGTATGCCTGCGTATTAAATTTTATTTATGATTGCTTTAAATATAAAATTTTGTTTTCGAAATATTTTACTATTTACTTTTTTTTGTCCGTTACTATTGATGTCCTGTGAGGAAAAGGCTGATACTACCGTTGAGATCAGAGGCATTTATGGAGATCCCAAACCTTTCTGGGACAAAGAAATCAATCTCAATAGTCTTGGGATTAATGCAATTTTTGTCCACAGTGGATCAATCAACCATTAAATAGTGAATAGGGCCAAGGCTGAGGGATTACAGGTATTTGCTGAATTTGCCACCTTAAATGGTAAAAATTATGTAGAAACACATCCCGAAGCCTGGGCAATCAATGAAAAAGGCGAAAAAGTGCAAGCTGCTTCCTGGTTTATGGGCGTTTGGCCTACCGAACCCTGTTTCCGCACGTATCGTTTTGGCCAGCTGCGGGACTTGATATTGGAGTATGACCTGAACGGTGTTTGGATGGACTACCTGCATTGGCATGCACAGTTTGAAGAACCTGATCCCATCTTACCTGAAACCTGTTTTTGTGACCATTGTCTTGATGAATTTTCAAAATATTCTAGTATCAAAATACAGGACGGAACCACCTCTGAGAAGGAACTATGGATATTGAATAACCAGGATAAATCATGGCGCAATTGGCGAGCCAAAGTGATTTATGATTGGACTTATGAAATAAAAAGCATTATTATGGAAATCAAACCAGAGGCTCTTCTTGGATTGTATCATTGTCCCTGGACTGACCAGGAATTTAATGGAGCACGTCGTCGTATACTGGGTCTCGATTATGATCTATTGAAAGAAACTGTTGATGTATTTTCTCCTATGGTATAATCCGGACTTTAAAACATTCGCCTTAGGAAACTGTTCTTATAATGAGCGGTTATAAACAATTAAAGCCCAGTTATTATGAAATTTTTAATTTGTATCCTAATTTTATTTACTTCAATGAAGGCATATGTAATTTTTGACTTTAACAAAAAGTCAGCCATTCAGGGATGGACAATCGTAGATGACGTGGTAATGGGAGGTGAATCATCAGGCACTTTTAAAATGAATGCTGATGGATTTGGGGTCTTCGAGGGCCGTATATCACTGGACAATAATGGAGGATTCTCTTCTGTACGCAATAGATCCAAAAAAATTGTGGTGAAGGAATTTACTAAAGTTGTTATTAAGCTTCGTGGAGATGGTAAAAATTATCAGTTTAGGATAAAAGCCAATGCCCAGGATTATTATTCTTATATCGCACCGTTTTCTACCACAGGAGATTGGCAGGAAATAGAATTCCTGCTTGAAGATATGTATCCTTCCTTCCGCGGAAGAAGGCTTGACCAACCAAATTTTTCAAAGGATTTTTTTGAAGAGATCACTTTTTTAATAGGGAATAAAAAGGAAGAAAATTTCAAACTCCTGATAGATAAAATTGCATTAGAATAAGTAATCCTAAATTTAATCCGAAATAGAGAATAGCTTCTTTGTTCTGTGGTGAATCTACTTGAAATCAATCACTGCGATGAACTCGTAGTGGTTTACGATGAAGGTTTTAAGCACTTCGGATATAGAGATTCAAATTCATTTCTGAGGAAATGATTATTCATATTTTGGGTTGATCCTGAAATAGACAATAACTATTTTCTTCAGTACTGAATAAAATATCCAGTACATGACATGGACTGGGATGCATTTGTTTTTGGTCGTTAATATGGGAAGCTATTTGACTTTAAAATGGATAAAAGTATGGGAAAAGATTGCATAAGGAAGCCTTTCACTCCTTTTAACATACACATTAGTTTTCAGGAAAGAGGGGAACCCATAAACATTTAAAATGGGCTAATTAATGACCATCGCCTAGCGTTTAAACCAAGGTCCAGGATTAGCAACAGCATGGGCTTTATAAACAATACGATTACCTGGAAAAACCAACGATGGTACTTTCTTAATAAAATTGGGGGACATGCCATTTGTGAACCGAGGTATGAAAGCATGTAATTGAACTTCATACTGAAAATAAATTTCATCAATTAGTCTATCAACAATTTCACAATTTACTTTTTACATGGATTTGTTAGTTGAGTTGGCACAGAATTTGATTTTTTTAAGTAATTAAACCGTGAAAAAATGGATATATCGTAAATGAGTCGATACGGGACATTATTATATTTGCTGAGCAAAGTGTAATAAAACACCCTCCATTTTCGAGAGTTGATTTAATTTGTTGCCGAATCTTGTAGATATATATGTCTAATGAACGAAAGGAAAAAATTATTTCTATCTTTCATTACGCATTAAACTTTTTGAATTACGCATTTTTATATTAAGAAAAAACCTGATATATTTTTAGAAAAGAGCTACTTAAGGAAAAAAGGTATAGGAGTCTCTCCTTATTTGAATTTCAAAAGAAGTTCCCTGATAATCAGTAGAGATATAAATATTTGGCAAAAATGAAGTGGAAAGATTGTTTTAAATGTATAAAATGCAAAACCACCACTTTTTGTAAAGGTCATAAAGAATATGACAGACAGTGTACCAAATGTCGGTGGCATGAATCTCCAACATCTGGCACACTTTTCCATTTATGCAAACTCCCACTTTTAAAAGCGTTTTATATCACTTACTATGTTTCCACCAACAGAAACGGTATCAGCAGTACTGAATTGAGCAGAAAACTCGATCTCAGGCAAAAAACATGTTGGCTTTTCAAGCAAAAAGCGATGAAAGTCATGGAAAGTAGCCAGAATTTCCCTTTAGTAGGTCAAGTTGAGGTGGCCGAAAGTTACGTTGGAGGCCAGGATGACAAAGTCCTAGGCAGGAATGAGGGGAAAAAGAAAATTATGGTGGTTGGGATAGAAAAAATAGGAAAGGGTGAAAACTTCAAACAGATGCATAGGGTAATTATGATGTTCAAATCATGGCTAAGGGGGACACATCACTCCGTCATGTACCTACAACCATACATTAATGAATATACCTATAGGTTCAACCGGCATAAAATGAAGAAGGGAATTTTCGAAAATCCAATGCGAAGGATGGTCGATAAGCCACCTTACCCTCATAAGGAATTTATGTTGTAAACGCCTAATTCAATAAACTTTAATGTTTACCTATTCCTTGGTTCATCCGAAACAATAGGTAAGAAAAGTCATTTTTTATCTACAAAAGACAAAAAATAGAGATTCTACCAAAGAGTAATTATATTGGAGAACTCCTTTCTTTTTCGCCGATTTTTAAGGGTAAAGTGGAATTAGAAAATGTTACTGTAAGTGAAGATAAAATGACTTTAAAAAATTTAGTAGAGAATAAAATCATCAAGCATTTCACTCCTGCCAGTGTTTTAGTCAATAATAAACAGGAAATTATTTTTTTGAAAGGCCAAACGGCTCCCTATATCGAGCCAGTAGAAGGAATTGCCAATATGAATGTCATAGAAATAGCAAAGCCCGATATACGCATTAAACTAAGTGTTGCATTGGGCAAAGCCATTCGTGATAACAAAAAAGTAGTAGAAGAAAAGCTTCATATTAAAACTGGGAACACCTATAAATTTATTAATATTCATGTTTTATCCATTGAGAGGAAAAACGATGAGGCAAGCCTATTTTTAGTTGTATTTGAGGATGTTACCGAGAAGGAAATGGTTTTAAATGAAGAAAAAAACACATTTAGTGACAAGGATAAGGATTATATTGATGCTTTAGCCTTGGAGCTGAAACAAACAAAAGATCATTTACAATCAGTAATTGAACAATCGGAAAAAACGAACGAAGAAATAAAAGCTACCAACGAAGCGTTACAATCGGCGAACGAAGAATTGCAAAGTACCAATGAAGAATTAGAAACATCGCAAGAAGAATTACGATCCATTAACGAAGAACTACATACTGTAAATGCCGAATATCAGAATAAAATTATTCAACTATCTGATTTGAACAACGACATTAGTAATCTGCTTACGAATACCGAGATAGCTACTATTTTTCTGGATTTGGAATTAAAAATAAAGAAATTTACGCCTAGGGTTACAGATTTTATTAAACTGCTTGAGAGGGATATCAATCGATCTATTGAAAGTTTTGTCACAAAATTAGATTACCCTGAATTTCAGAAGGATATAGAAAAGGTTGTAAATACATTGGTTACAGTAGAAAAGGAAATTGATAGTCCAAAGAAAAGTTATATCTGCCGGATGATGCCTTATCGTACACTTGAAAATGTGGTAACCGGAGTAGTTATAACATTCGTAGATGTCACTAATTTAAAATACGCTCAAAATACGCTCAGGGATTATAAAAACCTGCTTGAGAAAAATAGTAGCATTGCAAAATTAGGAGTATGGGATTTCAACCTTAAAACTAAGGAAGTTATCTGGTCCAATGAAACCTATAAAATTCACGAAGTTTCAAGAGACTTCAACCCCAGTAAAGATTCTGCGATAGAATTTTACCACCCTGATTATCAAAAATTATTAAGCCAACTTTTAGAAAAGGCAATAACCAAAGGAGAAGGATATAATGTAGACCTTAGGTTAATAACCAACAAAGGCAATGATATTTGGATCCGTACAATAGGAGAAGCAGTTATTGAAAATGATGAAGTAGTTAAACTTTCTGGAACGATCCAAGATATTAATGAGCAAAAATTGTCAACAGAAGCCTTAAAAGAAAGCGAAAATAAATATAAAGCAATTTTTGATAATAGTCTGGCAGCTATTATGATAGCCGATGATAAAGGGAAATATTTATCTGTTAATAAAGCCGCTTCAGAATTGTTTGGATATTCCCAAGATGAATTTTTACACATGAAAGCTGGTAATTTACAAACAAGCAATGGTACTAATTCTGAGGAGAGATACTTAAAACATCTTAAAAAAGGTAGTGAAACAGGCGAGTTTAAGTTTGTGACAAAAAGTAAAATTGTTAAAGTATGTCAATATCAAGCCGTAAGGCTTAAACCTGATTTTAACATAAGCATTTTGATGGATATCACTGAGCTTAAAAGAAACGAACAAAGGCTAATTGAAAGTGAAAAGAAGTTTCGTGATATTGTTCAGGACATGCGCATTGGTGTAATATTGCAGGGTCAAAAAGCAGAGATTTTACAATCGAATAAGGCGGCACTCGAATTATTAGGTTTAACAGAAGATCAGTTGCTAGACAAAACTTCGTATGATCAGGATTGGAATGTTATTCATGAAGACGGTTCTCCATTTCCTGGAGATGCCCATCCGGTACCAGTTGCAATAGCCGCTTCCCGTCCGGTTCTGGGAGTAGTTATGGGGGTTTATAGACCAAAATTAAAAGACAGGGTATGGTTATTGGTCGATGCCATACCTCAAATAAATAGCGATGGTATGGTTGAAAAGGTTGTAGTCACCTTTATTGATATAACGGCCCGTAAAAAATCAGAGGAATTGCTTTTGAAAAGTGAACTTAATTTAAAAAAACTAAATGCTACAAAAGATAAATTCTTTTCAATTATTGCACACGACTTAAAAAGTCCTTTTAACACAATAATTGGTTTGAGTGAAATTCTTAATGAAGAGGCTACAAATTATTCAACTGAAGAACTCCAGGAATTTGCTGGATTAATTCACCAATCATCGACCCTTGCCTATAAGTTATTGAACAATTTATTAGAATGGTCAAGATTACAAACAGGTACAATAAAACCAAGCTTTGTAAAAATTAAACCTTCTGATGTCATTAATGAAGTTAAATTATTTGAGGAACCCATAGCAAATTCAAAAGGGATTCAACTACAATTAGAAATCAATGCAGACGATTATATATGGGCAGATCTTAACATGGTAAAAACTATTTTGAGAAATCTGATTTCCAATGCATTAAAATTCACTAATCCCAAAGGAACCGTAAAAATTGAAACTCAAATCAAAGGGAATGACATGCTTTTTATCGTATCTGACTCAGGTGTAGGTATAAAATCCGAGCATCTGGGCAATCTATTTAAAATTGACAATAAATTGTCTAGAATTGGTACCGCCAAGGAAAAAGGTACAGGATTAGGTTTAATTCTTTGTGCTGAATTTGTTATTTTACAAGGTGGTAAAATTTGGGTAGAAAGCCAATCGGAAGTTGGGAGCAAGTTTTATTTTACGATCCCTAAAACATAAGGTAATAATGGAAAGTAATAATAAGGAGTTACGGAAAGAAGTTGAATAATTATCTTCAGAAACCTGTTTGAAATTTTTGAATTAGGAGCTATATAAGAAGGGGTACACTTGTGGGATGTTGTCAGTAGGGATCACACAAGTGATCCTAAATACGCCTTCTTTGCCATAGCAATATTATGTGTTTCTTTTGCAGGGTGCATCCAAGAGTAGTTATTTTTACCGCTTGGGTTGATTTAAATTTTTCTTAAAAAGATTTAATGCCTAAATGATAAAAAACATTATTGTAGTATTTTGGCTTATCTAAGAAATGGTTGTCGACCGACATAACATTTTGAACTGTATGGCAATTACGGTCCACTTTGACAAGCCTATTCATTGATGGTTTGTGTTTTTTACATAGTTTTATGTTTTATTATTAAGGGTTAGGATAATTTGGGTAGAATCGGTAATTTTTACTAACTTCCTGTTTAGCAGGATGGGCTTAACTTTCAAACGATATTCATAGTCTATAAAAATAGGGAATAATGTCAAACGGGTTTGAAAATAATACATTGAAAGATCTTAATTCATTTCAACTTTTGGACACGTTGCCTGAAAAAGAATATGATGATATAACTAGTCTGGCAGCTTTAATCTGTGACACTCCTATCTCTCTGATTTCTCCCGTGACAGATATGCGACAGTTTTTCAAATCACATCATGGATTAGCTGTTATTGAAACACCTATTGAGCAGTCATTTTGTGTCCATGCTATAAAAGTGCCTCAGAAAGTTTTTGTTGTTGAGGATGTTCGAAAAGATGAGCGCTTCAAGGATAACCCATTGGTTACGGGTAAACCTCATATTGTTTTTTATGCCGGTATGCCTTTGTTAAGTGACGAAGGGAATGCGCTAGGTACGCTTTGCGTTATAGATAAAAAGCCCCGGATTCTGGAGGTAAAACAATTAAAAGCCCTAAAATCTCTGGCCAATCAAGTGGTTCATCTTTTTGAGCTTCGAAAAAACCGGATAGAACTTTAGGAAATTGGCCACAATCTTTCTGTTGAAACGCTTCGTCTAAATAACATCATCAATGCTACCCGCATGGGCACTTGGGAGTGGGATATCCCTAGTGGTAAGGTCACCATAAATGAACGCTGGGCAGAAATGTTAGGCTACACCTTAAAGGAACTTGAGCCATTTAGCTTTGAAGGCTTTCAAAAGCTTTTATATCCTAAGGATGCTGCATCAATTATTGAGAAGGTTGCGGCCTGTTTTGAAAAAAAAACAGACTTCTATGAGGGAGAATTTCGCTTTTTACACAAAAAGGGTTTCATTGTATGGGTTCATGACTTGGGGAAGGTTGTTAATTGGGCAGCTGATGGTCAACCGTTGCTTATGGCGGGAACCCATACTAATATCACGAAGCGTAAAAATACCGAAATACAATTTCAAACCATAACCAACAATATTCCTGGAGCGGTATTTCGCTTTAAGCGCTATCTAGATGGCAAAGATGAGCTGCAACTTTTAAGCAATGGAGCCAAAAACCTTTGGGGCTTCTCTGCTCAGGAGGTTATGCAGAACAGTAGTTTAGTTTGGAAAAGATTTGAAAGTAATGATTTAGACGCGTTCCTTCTATCTATTCAAAAATCCGCTGAGGATTTAAGCTTTTGGGAGAACGAATGGCCATATTACCACCCTAATGGCAAAAAATGCTGGCATAAGGGCTCAGGAAGCCCTTTCCGTTTGGAGGATGGCAGTACCATTTGGGACGGTGTTATTCTTGACATTACTCTTCAAAAAGAAAACGGACTGAAGATTAGGCAAAGTGAAAAAAGATTCAAAGGCCTGGTTCAAAATAGCTCTGATTTAATTGCCATCCTTGATTTTGAAGCCAACCTCAAATACGTTAGCCCTGCTTCTACAAAAATCTTAGGAATTACTCCAGAGAAATTTATTGTTAAAAATGGCTTTGATATTATTCATCCGGATGATAAAGAAGCAGTTTATGCTAGTCTTTTAAAATTAAAAAACGAAAAACAACTCACTCTCAAACCCTTTAGGATTAAACATGGTGATGGTTCATGGAGATGGATAGAAACAATTGTCACCAATCTTTTGGATGATCCAGCTGTAGGAGGGCTCGTGGCCAATTCAAGAGATATTACAGATCGAATTGAACATGAGAAAGATCTTAAAGAATCCGAACAACGCTATTCTGATCTCTTTCACCTGAGCCCACAGCCTATGTGGGTTTATGACATGGCTACGTTGAAATTTCTGGATGTTAACAAAGCAGCCATTGAACACTATGGGTATTCTTATGAGGAGTTTTTGAATATGACTATAAGAGAAATAAGGCCCCAATCTGAAATTCCAAAATTAGAAGTGGCTATCAAACAACTTATACAAAAGGAAAAGAACTATTCACGCAGTGAGTATTTGTATAAAAAGAAAAACGGGCAGGAAATAATTGTTGAAATACAAAGTAATGTTTTGTCTTACCAAGGAAAAAAGGCCGAGATCATATTAGCAACCGATATTACTGAACGCTATAATCACATAAAGGACATTGAAGCGAAAAATGAGAAGCTCAAAGAAATTGCCTGGACGCAATCGCATATTGTGCGCGCACCTCTTGCACGAATAATGGGATTGGTGGAGTTGCTAAAACTAGACACTACCTTAGTTGATGAAAAGGAAAGGGAACAACTTCTAAAACACATATTATCTTCAGCCATTGAATTAGATGAAGTTATTAAATACATCGTTCATACCAGCCAGCAAGATGAAGTTTAAAAAAAGCTTGGCTGTTAGAAGAAAGGGTGTATGTCCATTAGCAATATACTATACCTTGACACGACCAAACTTGGAAATGTATGCACGCTTGAAAACCCTTGCGAAAGCTCAATGAAGAAAACTTCCGTTAAACCGTAGGAACGGAGTGTTGGTAGTTTACTTAATACGCCTTTTAAGGGTGTTAATTTGAATAAGCTATTCGTGGTTGTTCTACTTGGTACCTGGCAAGCTGAGTTAAATTATAATCAAGTTTCAAAAAATGAAATACAAAAAATGAAATATGAAAAATAGGGTAAAAAACAACCGGTTTAATTTTTATTACTTACCAATGCTTGTTTTAAGTATTATATTATGCCTGCTTTTTTATATTTTTTGGAAACCGACTTTACCATTAATTCCTTTTATTACCTATACTTCAGGATATATAAGTGTTTTCTTATTGGCTTTCTCCTTACTTTTGGGGCCTGTAAACTTGATTTTAAGGCGTAAAAATCCAATATCAACTTATATTAGAAGGGATATTGGTATTTTTGGGGGGATTTTAGGGGTAGTTCATTCGGTGGTTGGCTTGTTTATGCATTTTACAGGCAAACCCTGGCTTTATTTTGTAGAGGAAGTTGGAGATGATATTATCATCCGTTCTGGCAACTTTGGATGGGCAAATTATACAGGTTTATTTGGAGCAATCATTCTCATTTTACTGCTCATCATCTCAAATGATTATTCTTTGAGTAAATTAAAGTCCGCAAAATGGAAGAACTTGCAACGTTTCACTTATCTGATGTTTCTTTTGGTGATTGCACATTCTATATTTTATAGATTAAACGCAAACAAAGAAGATTTAATCTTTTTATTATACCTGCCAATGTTCCTTATCGTATTGGCATTTCAACTAACCGGAATTTATTTAAAAAAGGAAAATCGGCTTTAATTTGAAGTATAATTGAAGTCTTGACAGCGATCCTGCGGTGACTTTAGATGGTAGAGATCTAACGCGGTATCGGTATTTCACTAAACTATCGCCGGTTCCTGCTGACTTAGGCAATGAAATGACCCTAACCCCCAAATGATATCCAGGGAATCTACGCCAACTACCTTTCGATCAGGGAAGCATCCTGAAATAATATCCATAGCCTTCTGGTCATTTTCATCTCTAAAAGTAGGCACTACCACAGCTTCGTTGGCGATATAGAAATTCGCATAGGATGCCGGCAATCGCTGATCTTCATGATACTTCACACCTGGCATCGGCAACTCTACAACGTTCAATTGCTTACCATCTTCCAAGCGCATTTTCTTTAGTAACTTAAGGTTCTCTTCCAAAAGTAAATGGTTTTCGTCCAACTTATTTTCCTCCACTACAGTGAGCACTGTATTTTGATTCACAAAACGCGTAATATCATCGATATGCCCATCCGTATCATCGCCCAGGATGCCATCTCCTACCCATAGGATATTTCTTACCCCATAGTAATCGCATAAATACTTCTCGATCTGAACCTGAGTCAAGTTTGGATTTCTATTTTCGTTCAGCAGGCAAGCTTTGGAAGTCAAGAGCGTTCCTGTACCGTTAAATTCCACCGAACCACCTTCCATAACGATTTCCGGAGTAAAGCAGGGAATTCCTAAATGTGCTGCAATTTTGAAAGGAATCAGGTTGTCTAGGTCATAAGGTGGGTATTTATCTCCCCAAGCATTGTAATTCCATTTGACCACAGCCTTCTTTTCAGTTGCTGTGGGGTTGATCAAAAAAGCAGGACCATGATCTCGACACCAAGCATCGTTGGTTGGAAAGAAGTGAAATTTTACCTGGCTTAGATCCACTCCGGCTTTTTCCAGATGGGCCAATGCAAAGGCTTTCATGGCTTCATTGCTCACATTGATATTGACCTTTTCTCCTCTGGCTACGATCTTGATAAACGCAGCATAAGCAGGATAAATTGTGTCAATTTTTCCTGGCCATGATGCTTCCTTATGAGGCCAACTTAGCCAAGTAGCGGTATGTGGTGCGAATTCAGCAGGGAAATAATATCCCAAGTCTGCAGGAGTAACTTCGCCGGAATTCGCTAAATCAAAAATAGTTGTCATGAATGCCTATTCTTCGTCAAGAAATCGTTTGGTAATCGGCTGATAAGAATCAATTCTACGGTCCCTCAGGAATGGCCAGTGCGTTCTGTATCGATCGGAATTCGCGAAATCAAGTTCCTCCACATGAATCTGCTCTTCCTCATGAGAGGCTTTGAATACCACTCTTCCAAATGGATTGGAAACAAAAGATCCACCCCAGAATTTCATGTCTCCTTCTATGCCACAACGGTTTACCGAAACAACAGGGATGCCATTGGCCACTGCATGGGATCGCTGAATCGTCTGCCATCCATCGTATTGCTCTTCATTGGTCAGGCCATCCTGATCCTTATGCCAGCCAATGGCGGTAGGATATACCAGAAAATCTGCCCCTTTCAAAGCCGTAATTCTTGCAGCCTCCGGATACCACTGATCCCAGCAGATCAACACCCCAATTTTTCCAAATTTGGTTGGGAAAACTTTATAACCCAGATCACCCGGAGTGAAGTAAAACTTTTCAAAATAACCCGGGTCATCAGGAATGTGCATCTTTCTATATTTACCGAGGTATGTGCCATCAGCATCCAAAACGGCTGTCGTATTATGATACAACCCTTCCGCTCTTTTCTCAAAAAGAGAAGCGACGATCACGACTCCAAGTTCTTTGGCCAAGGCGCCAAAGGTATCGGTAGAGGCACCAGGGATGGCTTCGGCCAATTTGAAATTTTCATAATCTTCTACATCACAAAAATATAAAGAGCGAAACAGCTCCTGAAGCACGATCACCTGAGCACCTTGGGCAGTAGCATTACGCACTCCTGCAATGGTTTTCTCTAGATTTGCTGCCACATCAGCCGAGCAGCTTAACTGGACCAAGCCTACTTTTACAGTTTTATTTGCCACAATAAATTCGTCTTTAATTCGTGGACAAAGATACCTCCTAACGGTGCAATCCCAAAATGATATGCTTTATTTCCTGTTCAAGCAATTTAGGTTTTCGATTGGCTATTGGTTAAACAAGTAAAAAAATGTGATTGTTTTATGTTTTTACACCTTCAAAATAAATTATTTCATAAGTAACGAATGAAAGATGCTTGACATTCGGGTATAACTTAAACCCAAAGATATAATCTCCACTATATTAAATGATTGGATCACACCTAAATTTTTTTTATTTTGTTTCTAATTACAAACATTTGTTATAGAGAGACATAAGCCGCTATGACCCTTACCTACAGGACAAATTTACTACCATAAAAGGTTCAGAGGCATTGGCCAAATATGCAGACAGTAACTTGAAAAAACTCAATTATCAAGATTATATAGTCCATATGGGGAGATTTAGCGATGTGCTACCCAAAATTCTCTCGAAAGATCAGCCAATTGATTTCGCCTTTATAGATGGGTATCATGACAAAGAAGCTACCCAAGGTTATTTTGAATTTATCTATCCGTTTCTTACTGAGTAATATGCCCATGGTTAGTCTTTAACACGAAATATTCAATATATTGATTTTCATGTAATTACGTCATTGCTTGAGACTTGTCAAGACTGGCCATGACGAATCCCATTGTATAAACCGGATTTAACTATTGAAAGTCCGGTATTATAAAAGTTATGGTTCAGTTGTCCCGAAATTTATGTCGTAAAAATAGTTGAAATTGCCTATATTAGATTGTTGACGATGTGATATACGAATGTATTGCTAGTTATGTGTAATATGTCGAAACATTAGGTTCTTTTAAATTTAAAAATAAAACTCATGAAAATGCCAGGTAATAGTGGTCTCGGTGGCCAAGTTTTTCTTGTTTCAGACCTTAGGAATTTTCCTGCTGAGGCCTGTACCATTTCCCTTTGGGCTCAACAAGCGACGTGCCTATTTTACGGTAATTACGATACCGGCTCCTCATTCGATGATACCCAAACTTTTTTTGATTTAAATATTTATTCAGGTAGGAACTGAAAGCTGGAACCACGTTGCAATTGTGGAGGATACTATGACCGGAATGACCAACTTTTATCTAAATGGACAATCCAGTCCTAATTCGCCTGCCAATTTCGTGATTGAAGGAGTGATACCCAACCAGCCACTCGTACTGGGCGCCCAACGCGCGACGGATGATATTGATTCTATTTTTACTGGTGAGCTTATTGAACTCCGCATCTGGTCCCGAGCCCTTTCACCTAGTGAAGTGGCCGAATTTGGGCGTGGCGTAATTCCAGGTCCCTCCGATCCTAAACTGGTAGACTACCAGTCAATAGGGGCAAATGGAGTTAGGGAAGATCTTGAAAATTCAAGCGAGATTTTTTTACCTTTCCTAAACAACGATATAAAATCCCCTTTGCTTTCTGGCCAGGCAACCATTCAGGCGCTTCAGGTAAGTCCGGACAAGGGTGGTATGAAAACTTTAGCTTATTCCAACCTTTCAGGGGTGGAATTCAGTCTGGAATTTTGGGCCCAGATTAACACCGATGGATACATTATGCGTGGGGTAGGAGCCAACAAACAGGTGAATATCTCTCTGGCTAGGGAGGGTGACGCTATCAAGGTCCTTGTGAACTGTGCAGTACCACGGATAAAAGGCAGCTCCATTCCATGAGTACGGTAGGGAAAGCACTTAATGAGTGGCACCATTTAGCGGTCACTATTTCAAGTACGACTGTGAATGGTTATTTAGATGTCCAGGAAGCGTTTACAGAAACCGTAGCTGATCCTGAGAGTTTGCCTATGCTAGGTGATCAGCTTTACCTTCAATTTGGTAGTTTTGAGGGAGAGGTAACCGCCATGGATGGGAGTCTTGCGGAAATTCGCCTTTGGAACCGAGACTTAAGCATAGGAGAGATCCGGCACCGGATGTACCATTCACTTATAGGAAACGAGTTTGGACTTGTAGGCCGTTGGGCTTTTGAAAATGTGCTCGGAAGAGATACGTCCAGCAGTCACCGCCATGCTTTTCGCGTGGCTAAACCTGAATTCAAACCCCTTTCGGATCTCGATCTGGAACCGCTAGGCTCGCCTTACCTTGTTGCACAGGTCAGTCTGTTGGAAGACTACCACTTTGATTAGGTTAAAATAACCGCTCGAAATTCTTACCGCGTCAATGTTATAGCATTTGACCAAAATGACCGTCCACTTCCCGGCATCGATCTATCTGTTAGTATTCAGGCCGAACCAGGAAATCTCATCCAGCAAACCATTTTCTTGGTAGAAGATTCGGACAAGACCGAGGCTCACCCCATCGCAGTTAACCAGCCCTATGCATTGACTACCAACTCTCAGGGTGTCATCAGTTTTGCCTTACCGGCAGAGGCTTTGATGGCTCCGGTGCTTAGAATCGCTGCTCCCTTTATGATAAAAGACCATGCCCTACTTATTTTTCCGGATCGTCAGGCGCATCACAAACTGTCTCAGGTCACAGAGGAAGAATTGCTCAATAAAAAGGTGGTAATGGAAGCAGGCGGCGAACCGGTGCCTATGGTGTCCGAAGAATTCCGTGATTCCGCTCCCCATTTGGCTCAGGCCATTCGGCATTTTATGGGGGTGGCTACTGAGAAGGCACCCCAGAGCAATAACCCTGTCGTCCGTCCGGTAGAGGATCGCTTACGAGAAGTGGTTGCACCACCGATAAAGCGCCAATACGAAAATGCGACAGCATCTCCAGACGCTTACAATCCAATAACCGATGCAATTTCCGGCTATGTGGATGGAGCTGGACAAACAAGTATCAGTCGTTCTTTATCTGTCAATCAAATGCCTGATTGGGAGTTCAAGAAAAAGGAGACAGGAGCCTCGACAATAGCGGCCTCTCGTACAAATCTAAGCAGCACTAAGACTTCAACATTGACTTGGGTGGATGGTCTCAAGGCGCAAACCCATGATTGGTTGGAAAAGCTGAAATCAAATGCATCGGAACACAAGTCAGCCATTAAGGACGAGGCTGCACCCGGACATCGGGCCAACGTCAAGGGTTCTTACCTACAGCACTTAGTAGGGACTCACGGCAAGGATGCCAGTCTGGATGGGCAAGATGATGGACCGGATCCTACCCAGGCCCAGGAGAAGTTAGATAAAATTAGAAAAGATAACGAATTGAAAGTCAGTCATATCAATGGGGCACTTACAAACTTGCTACGGGGGCTGACCACGGCCCGTTTCATGGGGAGGAATTGTCGCTGTACCGTGATATCATCGTTGCTACGAATGTGAATACCCCGGTTGATCAAGAGCAGGCGGCACAATTGAAAATCCGTCAACAAAAGGCATCTCTTGGCCTGGGAGGATGCTTTCTGGGCTTTATAGCCATTACGGGGATATTTAATACCATTCTTAAATTAGATGAAAATCCACCAATTAAGTTAAAACGGATAGGCTTTTTCTTAAATGGGATGTTTCAACTTACGCAGTTTCCATTGGGTTCTACCTTTGCCCTGGAATCGGATCCAGCTGCCCCCTCTGCGGCCACAGAGGAGACTATTTGGCCCCTTCAGTTTTCCCCCTTAGTTCTGGAAGGCTTTTCTGCAACAGGTAAAATACTTGAAAAGGAAAATAGTAAGGGTCGAATAGGATCTAGAGCATCCTTCAATACCTAAGTACATTTTTTTCTTGAGAGCTCTAGACAGATTCGGTGGGAATGAACCCTGATCTCATGATCAGGCTGTTTATTGGTATTTTAAACCACCATTGTTTTACCTATAAAATTCCTGGTTTTCCTTTGTAACAATGTCAATGGGCATGTAATAAACTTTATCCACAGGGAGATTTAAAGCAAGTGAATGGTACAAGCTCATGATTCCTTTATATCCTTGTTCTTCAGGTTTGTGGCAGATCAGAAAATTAATCGTGCCCTTCTGAAGATGCTTTTGGTTTTCTTTAAGAAAATCATAGCCAACAAGCATGATATGGTTTAGCGCTCTCTTTTCCAGGTATTCTGCAACTGCAAAAACCCTGGAATTTGTAACAAATATTGCCTCAATATCCGGATTTTTCATAAAAGCTTTGTGAAGGAATAGTTCCACTGACTCCTGATCAATATCCTGAATGTTTAGATTAATACAGGTTGCCTTGTTTGGAGGCTCAGCAAAAAACATTTTAAATCCAGCCTCAATCTTTAATAAATTAAAACTTTTCTTTTGTTTTGTTATATTTACTATTAAGATTTCTGGGTTTTTGGAAACGCCCAACTTGCATAAGCTTGCCCCTAAATAGCCACTTTGTAACAAGGGGGGGCCAATATAGGAAAGGCTGCCTTGCGCTTCAATATTACTATCAATACATACGACAGGAATTTTGTGGGCTTGGCAATAAAGGAAAAAATCATCTGCCTCTTTTACGAATGAAGGGGACATCAAGACCCCATCTATATTTTTATCCTTAATTTCCTCCGTAGCCTGAATAAAGGAATCCTTATTGGTAAGGTCAAAAAGGAAGTTTTCAACGGTTACTCCATATTGCTTGATTTCAGATTCAGCTTTTGCAATGCCTTTCAAAGGGTCTTCCCAGAAATCAGAATGAACGGAGGTTTTGGGAATAATAACTGCGAAATGAAAAACCTTTCCAGAAGACAATCTGCTTGCTAAAACATTGGGCTGGTAGTTCAGTTCCTTAATAATCGCTTCTATTTTTGCCTTGGTTTTGGCTGACACTCCTGGGCGATTATGAATCACTCGGTCTACGGTTGCAATGGATACATTTCCCCGTTTCGCTATTTCTTTTACTCCTGTTTGACTACTTGTTTTTTTCATATGCCTTCCATCCTATATATCTTTATACTAGAAAATAGTCAATAGATGATAAAGTAAATATCCTGTTAAAATTATCATTATAAAATTGAATTGACCTTCAAAATTAAAAGAAAAATTCGTTTTACCGCTATAATTTCTGAATAGCTTCCTTTATCCAAGTATATAATTGTTATTGATAGCCATTTATATGCCAGATAATATTGCATTATATGAATAAAAACATTGCCGGATTATTCGTAGGTAATATGTTTTCCAAAATATTTCCCCAATCATTAATTTCTATAAAAATACTGGAAATGAAGTGGTTAATTAATAATTCTAGTGAATAATCCGGGTTTTACAAAGTTTGTTAACGGGCCTTTTTCATTATGTCTGCTAATTTTACGGACCGGCCACCTTTCTTTTTGCTTTCATCGGCGGCTGCCATAAAGGCCAAGATCTCAAGCGTTTCTTCTGGCTGCACAGGAGCGACTCCAGTATCGAAGAAGATGGTGATTTCTTTTAGTAAAGGTTCATAGCCTCCATAAGGACCGAGTACAATAGCCCCTTTATCAGTGAATACTGTACCTCCAAACCCGGAATCTCCAGACCTGGTACCTCTGAAGGTGCCAACCTTTCCATCTTCCCAGATGCCTGTTACAATATCAGTGTAGGTTGTGTGGGTACGAGAAACCGATAAACAACCAGAGCCAAGGGCGGTAAATAAGGTTTCTACTCCATGAATACCATACCAAAATAAATCAGGATGGGTGGGTTCGAGGCTTGCAGGACTGTAGGTGTCTGCACCAACAATTATTTTGCCTTCCAATTTCTCTATTCCTTTGATATATCGAAGCGAAGAGGCGGAAAATACAGGAATGTTGTATTTTTTTGCTGCATCAAATATGGCTATTGCATCTTTGAGTGAAGCAGCGATAGGTTTGTCAATGAATACCCGTTTGCCAGATTTGATTACTTCCATGGCTTGCTCTAAGTGAAGTCGTCCATCATTGGTCTCTAACAATACCACATCTACTTTGCCTAATAATTCTTGAATAGAACTGGTAATGGTAACGTCATATTCCTTTATTTTATCTACGTAATCTGGTATTCTGTCGGCACTTGAGGCGATGGTCTTACTCCCATATGGGTAGGCAGCAACTACATGGTATCCATGGTAACTCCCATTATCCTTATTCCCATTTAAAACTTTGGTAAAAGCAAGGCTATGTGAAGTGTCTAAACCTATAATTCCCACACGTTTTCCTTCTGCCAAGGGTTGTCCGAAAGAGGGCAATCCAAGCGTCAAACCAACACCCGCAACCACCGATTTTTTTATGAATGTTCTGCGATGTAATTGTTGAATTTTTTTCATGTCATGATTTAAATTGAAATGGAATATAGCCTCAATTGTCAGGATGGGAGGGTTTTAAACCCATGGAATTTTAGTGCCCGTGTTTGTATTTAGGTATTATAGTGGTATTATTACAATTCAAATTCCTAACCTTTTTGAATTAATACCTATTTGTTTAGCCAATTTTATATTTTAACACGGTAACGTACACATTACCTATTAGTAAATCTAGTGTTTTATACATATAAAACAAATTAATGACGGTAATAAGGGATATTATTTTAAAAATCGGATAATTTTTAAAATTCTGTAATTTTGTTTAGTATTTTCCTTCTAATTTAGAATTATATATTCAAGTAGGTTTGATTTAATAATTCGGTTTGATTGTTTCGTAATTGATACAAGTTACCTATATTTGATTTAGTGTTTTTTCCATCACATTCCATTGTTTGTCAAGTAAGTGATGGAATGGTTTTTCATTTTTTCCGGTAACGTAAACACAATATTGGCTAACGCTAACTTTAGTCCTTTTAATAGAAGAATAAATTAAATGTTATGAAAAAATTAAAAGATTCGAGAAGAACATTTTTAAAGCAATCACTGGTTAGTGCTTCGGCATTGTCTGTTGGTGGAATGCTTCCTGCTTTTTCTGCTAAAAGTTATGGAAACATTCTTGGTGCCAACGATCGCATCAAGGTATCCGTAATGGGTGTAAACAGTAGAGGAAAAGCCTTGGCAGGTAATTTCGCAAAGCAGGACAACTGTGATGTTATCCATATTTGTGATGTAGATAAGCGTGCTGCCGAAAAATGTATTGAACATGTGAATAAAGCACAAGGATTCAGTCCAAAAGCAGTGCCGGACTTTAGAAAGAGTCTGGAGGACAAGGATGTGGATGTATTGGTAGTAGCAGCACCCGATCACTGGCATGCTCCAGCAGCGATTCTTGCCTGCCAAGCGGGTAAGGATGTGTACTTGGAGAAACCTGCCAGTCACAATCCAAATGAAGGCGAAATATTAGTGAAAGTAGCCGAAAAATACAATCGAATTCTTCAAATGGGTAACCAACGAAGGTCTTGGCCAAACGTTATTGCAGGAATTAATGAATTGAAGGCTGGAGCAATTGGAAGACCCTATTACGCCAAAACCTGGTACACCAATAATAGGCCATCCATAGGTGTTGGTAATCTCGCATCAGTTCCGGATTGGTTGAATTATGACTTGTGGCAAGGCCCTGCGCCTAGAGAGGCCTATAAAGACAACATTCTTCATTATAACTGGCATTGGTTTTGGAAATGGGGAACAGGTGAAGCCTTGAACAACGGTACGCATATGATAGATCTTGCCCGCTGGGGTTTAGGTGTGGACTACCCTGTAAAAGTCAACTCTTCCGGTGGGAGATACAGGTATTCCGATGACTGGGAGACACCTGACACCCAAACGATCAGTATGGAGTTTGACAACAATACACAGATTACCTGGGAAGGTAGGAGTTGCAATGGACATACCATAGAAGGAGCAAGTGTTGGTGTAATGTTTTTTGGAGAAACTGGGGTGTTAAAAATTGAAGGTGGAAATGCCTATACCATCTTTGACTTGAACAACAACATCGTCAAGGAAGTCAAGAATGACACCAAAATTGAAGCAAGAAATCTCGCCAATCCTGCCGAAAAACTGGACAGTGTACACATTCAGAATTTGTTTTCCAATATCAGAGAAGGTGTTCCTTTAAATTCAGATATTGTAAGTGGGCACATCAGCACCTTGTTGTGTCAACTGGGTAATATTGCGCAGTTAAGTGGAGACACTTTACATGTTGACCCGACCAATGGGCATATTCTGAAAAATAAAGCTGCCAATAAATTTTGGAGCAGAGAATATGAAAAAGGCTGGGAGCCAAAAGTTTGATGCAGAATAATGAATAGTAATGCTATTTCTATTGCAATCAACTAAAAACTGATTTCACCTTAGTCCTGCTAAGGTGAAGTCTTTCTCCAAAAATAGTCAATAGCCATTTTAAGACGTGATAGCGTCAGTCCTGAAAATGGTAATGGTTGCATTAAGGTGATACCGTAGCATTGCCATGATACCAAATCACAGGATTTTTATTTGATTGTATCACAATAGACATTTCTAATCCTTTATCATCTTATACATTCTATTTATCCATTTTCTATATTTTTTCTCCGAAGATATTGGATGCAACTGCATTATTTAAGGTCAATTCTGATTCAGAATTAGATTGTTTTTTTGTAAGCTGAATGAACTACCTGGAAGGAAATACCTAGGGTTATGTAGATTTTTTAAAAAAAAATCGTTTCTTTAAACCACAATTCGGTAACGTTAACGAAAATTACCCGATCAATGAACACAAGAAGAAAATTCATAATTACGAATGCCATGGCCGCTTCAGGGTTAAGCCTATCTGCTTTTTCTTCATTTTCCTATGGTGAAAATAGGATAGAACCCTTGAAAGTAGGTTTGATAGGATGTGGAAGTCGAGGACAAGGATTGGCTTCGCTTATGCGAAATCTACCTATGATCTCCCTAGTGGCCTGCTGTGATACTATTAAAGAAAACCTTGATAAAGGCCTTTCGCATGCAGACTACCAAGAGCTACTTGACGAGGCCAAGGTTGATGGAGTAATTATTGCAACACCATGTCAATGACTTCTTCAGATATTAATACAATATCGGCAGTGATTACACGAGATATTTTACCGAATATTACCAAAAAGGTTAAAAAAGGAAAATCCTCTTTATTTGAAGCGAGATTGACTACGTTCGTTTTCACTGTGTTCACAATATTAATCGCTTTTCAATACGAATATTTTGGAGGCGTTCTAGGCCTTATTATTTCCTGGTTTGGAGCTTTAGAAATTAGTTTGCCATTAATAGTGTCTACCCTGACTTTTGTGTCAGTTGGGTTTTTTGAAACCGACAGGAATGTAAGAAAAATAGCTGATTTGCTTAAGACCATAGAGAAAGAATAAAATACCAATTATGAATTTACATGTACACCAGTCCCGGAATGAGATGGGGATCGCAGCAGCCAAAGCTGTTGAGAATAGAATTGACGCACTTTTAAAGGAGAAGGAATTCATAAGAATAATCTTTGCAGCAGCACCTTCGCAAAGTGAGATGCTCAACTACCTTACTTCCAGTAAAAGAATCCCATGGAACCGTATTATAGGTTTCCATATGGATGAATATATCGGTTTGTCTAAGGATTCACCTGCTCTTTTTTCCAATTTCCTGAGAAGACACCTATTCGATTGTGTTCCTTTTCATCAAGTTCATTTACTTGATGGTGAAGCAGATCCCGAATTCGAAGTCAAGAGGTATTCAAAATTACTCAATGAAGCACCCATTGATATCGTGTGTTTAGGCATTGGTGAAAATGGACATATTGCCTTTAATGATCCTCCAGTTGCAGATTTTAACGATCCATTCTCTGTAAAAAGAGTGACATTGGATAACCCATGCAGACAACAGCAGGTCAATGATGGTTGTTTTGACCACCTAAGTGAGGTGCCTGAAACGGCTTTGACATTGACGATCCCTTTCTTGACGAATGGAAGTTATCTGTACTGCGTTGTGCCAGGAGCTACCAAAAGAGCTGCTGTATACCAATCTTTATTTGGAGAAATCTCAACCAGCTGTCCTGCTTCCATACTTCGCTTATCAGAAAATTGTGAGCTGTTTATGGATGGAGATTCAAATCCTTTCCCCATCCAAAAAGCAGAGGAAAGCACTAACCTGACGGCTATTGATGTAGTGAGCAATCGTCCTGTACTATTGAATACAAAAAGCAATACACGGGTGCAATTGCCAGCTGATTTTGAAGTGGATCAATATGTGGGAGAGGGTTTGGTAGACATCCAGATCAATGGGATCAAGGGAGTAGATTTCAATACGACCTTAACAAAGCCAGAAGCTATCTTGGAAGCCACGAAGTATTTGCTTTCTAAAGGTGTTACAACTTATTACCCTACGATTGTTACCAATGGCTTTGATACAATTTTACAACTAGTGGAGACCATCAATAAGGCTTGCCAAATGTATCCTTTGGTGAACTCCTGTGTAGCAGGCATTCACCTTGAAGGTCCTTTTATTTCTTCCGAACCTGGGGCAAAGGGCGCTCACCCGGAAGAATTTACCAGAAAACCTTCTGTAGAATTTCTGGATCAGGTTCAAAAAATCTCTTTGAAGCCTATAGCTTTAATCACCTTGGCTCCCGAGTTGGAAGGAAGCGAAGAATTTATTCGAACTTGTACTAAAAGAGGGATAAAGGTGTCTATTGGACATTCATTGGCCACAGTAGATCATGTGCAAATGGCAAAGGATGCGGGTGCTTCCCTAGCCACACATTTAGGTAACGGTGTCCCTTTGAAATTACAACGTCATCCCAATATTATATGGGAACTAATGGCTCAAGAAGGAATACATGCCAGTTTGATTGCAGACGGCTTTCATTTGCCACCTTCCTTTTTAAAGGTTGTTTTCAGGGCAAAAGGTGACGAATGTTTGCTTGTAAGCGATGCCACTTGTTTTGCAGGCATGGCTCCCGGTGAATATGATTCGCCCATTGGAGGAAAGGTTGTTTTGGAAGAATGTGGAAGATTGTCCATGAAAGGTGCCAACGGCCTATTGGCTGGGGCAGGGAAGGACCTATTGGAGAATATAGATTACTTGCTTGAAAGCCAATTATTGCCCTTGTCTGAAGCCTGGAAGAAAGCCTCAGTACTTCCGTCAAAATACATGGCAGGTGACAAGGTAACAAATAAGGATTGGGTGGTTTTTAAATTGAATGACAATGAAGTCAACATCCAGAAGGTTTATAAAGACGGAGATTTGGTCTGCGATCAAACGCTAAAAAAATAATATTGTTTATAACTTCCTAATGTATTTACTACGGGCTTCGCCCGTGGCTACATAGATTTCACCCTTCCAGGGCTCTCAGTTTTCGTTAAATTTAACATCCAACATCCTTATAGAAAGACATGTACAGCTATAAAGAGTTAGATGGAATTCTAAGACATCGGCAAAAAGTAACGTAGGGTAGCTAACTCCTGTGGAAATTTCTGCATTTCAGGGGTTAAATCCCTTGGCAATTGATTTTAAAGCACCTTAAACTAAGTATTTCTTTAAGGAGTTAGATTGAATTCTGCAATAGGATTTCCTGACCTTTCCCAGGAGGTGGTTTTATCACGTAATAGAAGGTCTTTTGCATATTTCGGGTTTAAGACGATCTCACCTTCAATTTATGTTCATAAAAAATCTTTATTCCGAGGCTTTTAGTGGAGAAAACCGTAGGAACCTATAGCAAGGCGGGACTGCCACACCCTTTCCCACCTCAGCACTACCCCCCCCAAAAAAAGGGTTCGCAGTGACGATTTAGCCTGTTTTTTATCCCGGATTCCATGACATGGAAAAAGTAACGTTAGGTAGTGTTGGGGTTTTGTCAGCAATGTTGCAAAAATAGGCGTATTTAATTTTTGATTATTGTGATTAAAAATTTGATTTGACAGCTTATTTATGGCCATTGAATGGAAAATACACCTACCGGTAATCGTAGTTTTCCTTGAAATCATAATATATTAGGTTTTACCGGCCTTCAAAGGTTATGGTTTTTGGAGAAGGGTGGAGGGCGTTAAGAAAATGAGTTAGCTCCCACAAGGAGATCCACTCATTTTCAGCCTGGAATCCTGCTTCAAAAATCAAATGATGGCTACGTAAAAGAGATCTATTCTCTGAACGATATCCCATCATTTGAAATAAAATTTGACAGCCTTGATTTTTTTGGTTCGTTTTTGAAGCAGGCCTGCCCTGAAGCATAGCAACTCAGAGCCTGCCCTGAAGCATAGCAACTCAGAGCCTGCCCTGAAGCATAGCAACTCAGAGCCTGCCCTGAAGCATAGCAACTCAGAGCCTGCCCTGAAGCATAGCAACTCAGGGGAAAAAATGAACAGAGGGAATAAGGTAATGATGCCTATTTGCCCTTAAAATATTGGTTTTCAAGTAAAAATCACACAGAAACCCTATAAATATTTAATGAGTTAGATGGGATTATGCAATAGCATTCGTAGTGCCTGTCCTGACCATTCTCAGGGGGAGTGGTGTAATCACAAGAAAATTAGGCTATTTGGAAATTGAGGCATAGCACCGCTATGGTGAACCTGTCTAGCCGTCAGGTAGAGTTGAAAACAGCAACGATTGACTGATTTTATCTACCGCAGCGGACCATCACGTAATAGAAGATCTATTGCATATTTTCAGGTTAAAAGCGCAGCCATGCAATGGGCATAATAATAACTATTTTAATTCAATCTAGTAGATATTACCTTTTAGGTCTAAAGAGACGCCTCTGTTGAAAAGTAGCGTAAGGAGAGGCTTCGGAATTTAGATCAATTAGTTGATCAGGATTTTGATATAGGATTTATTGGGGGACAATTGTTTTACTTTTTTACCGCATATTTAATCAATTCCTCAAGAGAGATGAGTTCGAGTGTTTTTTCATGCGTGGCTTCAAGAATCACTCTTGGAGCTTTGTTTTCTTGATAAGCGTGCAGCCACCTTGTGAGGCATACACACCATTTGTCTCCTGGTTTAAGCCCAAGGAAGTTAAATTCTGGTCTGGGAGTAACCAAGTCATTGCCTGTTGAAAGGCTGAAATTCAGAAAGTCTTCAGACATAACGGCACACACCGTGTGCATTGCAGTATCAAGGGCATCAGTTTGGCAGTAACCATCCCTATAAAACCCAGTTATAGGTGAAAGGCAGCAGGGGATAAGGGCTTCACCAAATACATTATTAGCCATATTCGTAGGGGGTATAAAATTAAAAAAGTACCATGAAATTTTTATTCATGGCACTTTATATCTAATTGTTTATCTAGATTTTAATAAAGCGATTAGCTTAATTTAAACCTGATAGGTAATCTCATTTTTACTCTAACTGGTCGACCTCTTTGTCTTCCTGGTTGCCATGCCGGAGCGTTTTCAACAACTCTCATTGCTTCCTCATCACATCCTCCTCCAACACCTCTAAGGATATCGACATCTTGGATTGATCCGTCAGTGTTTACTACAAATACTACGTAAACAGTTCCTTCAATACCCATTCTCCTTGCTTGGGTTGGATATTTAAGATTTTTGGACAAATATTTGTTCCATCCTTCCATTCCACCCGGAGGTGTAGGCATGTTTTCCACGACGTCAAAGATAACATCTGCTTTTTCTTCTATAGGAGCATCTTCGATTACCACTTCCTTGATCACCGTTTCTTCCTGAACATCTACATCGAAGTTTACTTCAATTTTTTCTTCAATTTCAATCTCATCAGGGATCTCTTTAATTTCCGGCTGCTCTATTGGTGGCGGCGGTGGTGGTGGCTGTTCCGTAATCGGAATGTCTAACAATTCCTCAAAGTCATCATCGATCGATCCAAGATCTTTAAGTAAACCATCGTCAAATGATTTATACTCAAAGGCAAAGAGGACCAGACCAACACTGACCATTAAACCAAGATTTAGGAACATTCCTGTCTTTTTGGTTAAGTCAGCTTTTGGTGTTTTTTTGGCTTCCATGGTTATAACTCTTTTTTAATTTTTGTTGATTCAGTTTAATAATTCCAATTAACAATCATAACAAATAATTTTTATTTATACAAGAACGCTACCCCTCTTATTTAAATAAATAAAAATACTTGTACCTATAATTACGCCTACAATATTCGTGACAATATCAAAATAGTCAAATGACCTTCCTGGTACCAATGTTTGTAAATACTCTGTCAATATAGCAATAAGAATCCACAAAACTAAATAATTAGTGAATAATTTAGTTTTTTCTTCTCCCTTTTTATCTGCCTTCTTACGGATTACCCTGCTCCACAAGAAAGCCATACCAGCAAACATCCCAAAATGAATCAGCTTATCTGATCCATAGAACTTAGGTATATCTGGCACATTACTAGCTGGGCTAAACAAAGCATAAGCCATGCCAAATGACCATAAAAGAGCAAGAATGACTTTTTCTCTCAAAATTAATTACTGACCGATAAGGTTTTTGTATTCTTCTGGAGACAGCAGATCAATTTCATTTCCCTGGTCCCATTTTACCTTTATCATCCAGCCTTCTCCATAAGGATCCTCATTCACCAGCTCAGGGGAATCTTCCAAAAGACTATTTAGTTCGATAATCTCACCATTGACTGGCATGAATAAATCTGAAACAGTTTTTACTGCTTCCACTGTTCCAAAGACTTCTCCGGAATCCATGGAATCACCCACTGTTTCTACTTCTACAAAAACAATGTCCCCCAATTCCTTCTGAGCGAAATCAGTTATTCCTATAGTGACAGTTTCACCGTCTATTTTGACCCATTCGTGGTCTTTGGTGTATTTTAAATCTTCTGGAAATTTCATGCTTCTTTTTTTTACTTGTCAAAAATACGATGTTTCTAGATAGTACAAAAAATTATTGACTTAAATTAAATGTTAATTGTCCACCAAATGAGGTAGAACTTCTCCTATAGGCTGTCGAAACCTTTGGATCGCTAATGGTTCGGTCAAAATAGAATTGGATATTAAGTTTCTGGTTGACCACATAACCTATACTTGGTCTTATTTGAACGTTAAGATTTCCATTGGTTAGTGTGTTTACTCCTTCTATTTTTCTTTGTATTGTATTGGTATCTACGATTCTTGTAGATACTCGAATTGTAAGGTCATTGTTGAGGACTTCTTGCCTTCCTTGTATTTTGAATGGGACCTTTACACCTGCTTTGGTATATCCCAGGTCAAAGCGAAAATCCTGACTATTTTGTTCTGTTACTTGTGCATTGGAGAAATTCAGTCCGATATTTCTTTCTGTATTGTATTCAAAACTAATATTCATTCGGTCTTTGGTAAGTAAGTCCACCCCGATCAATGGCGCAAATCTTTCCGAAATCACCACTTGATTGAGTATCATAATGGGTATATAAGCGCCAAATTCATCTGTCATACTCGCCATAGGGAGTTGCTGTAATGTGTTGTACAACTCAAGGCCTTCCTGGTAAATAAGTGCATTTGAAAAATTACTTACTTTATATGTTGAGATGTAATTATGTGTCAAATTAATCGAAGAAAAGTATTCATTCAATGCAGGTAACCTGGCAAGTCCCCGGTACTCGACCCTCCAGTTAGGAAGAGGCATTTTTGGGAAAGGATTTAATGCAATATCAGATGCTTCCTGACCTGAATAGGCAGCGAGAAATGCTGGAATCAATACATCTTGTCCATTTATATAATAGGCTCCCCCAGGGTTTTCAGTTTCCAGTCTAGTTTGTATCACAGCCCTATAGGTTTCAAAGTCTGAAAATAATGGTGAATTATTCTCACTATCCTGTTTATTAAAAACAGTTTTAAGCACATTATAACTTATCTCGTAGCTACCAAGTCTGTTGGGATTGATGGAAGCAAAATCTTCCTGACCAGGTCCATTTCTCCTAAATATTTCGCTATAGTTCCCATTTTCTCGTTTTCGAAAGTCAAGTGTGATTTTAAAGTCTTTAATGGGTTCTATCAAAGTGGTAAGCTGAAGGTTCCTGGATTCATTCTGACTAAATGCCTGCGTTAGTGAGGAGCTAGAAGCCAAGGTACCTCTATTGGCCATTTCATATCTTATACTACTATTCTGTTCACCGAAAATAAAACCTAACCCAGGATTGATGAAACTTCTATCCATGCCTAAAAGCCCTGTATTAGGCATGTATCCAGGTAGATAAGTACCTTGAGTAATCTGGTAGCTGAAGTTCACGTCCTTCAACATCATCATAAACCTTAAAAGATTTGAACCAAATCCTTCTGTTGAAAGCACTTTTTCCTTTTCCCCATCTTCAGATTCAGTTGCATTTGCAGCAGGTCTTCCAGGGATAGTTGGCCTCTTGGGCGCATTAAGTGCATTGAGTCTTTTATTCTTGTTGTACAATTGAACCAGGTCCAGTTTGCCCGAGACCGACCGGTTTCTGGAGTTTTGAATGACATTCCCAAGAGTATCTCTTTGGCCGAGGGCTCCAGTGACCCAGCTATAGGTGGCCTCATAGCGCACGTTAGCACTTATCCAATCTGTAAGTGGGATCTTGTCCAAAGGAAGCTTATAATTAACGACAGCCTGCTGGTTGTAATTGGTCACTCTGCCTAGTTGTTTAATATTGGTTCTCAAAGAATCTAATTTGGCATCAGTGTCCAGGTCCCCAGCGGGTTCATCGACAATTGCATTGATACTTGAACTAAGATCAAAGGATAGGTTTTCGGTCAGGTCCCAATTGAGGCTGTAAAACCGATTCAGATAAAAGCTTTTTTGAAAAAGTGGATCCACGCCTGCGGTGGTCAGTTTGTCATTTCTATTTTGCGTACGCATAAATCGCCTGTCCATATCCAGTCTTGCCGAAATGAGACTTGGAGCAAAATTCAAGTTGAAGTCCTTAAATAGTTGCAAATAACTGCTATTAAATATCCCCCATCCTTTGAAAGGAGTTACTATGAGTGGGTCAGGCTGGTAATTATAAGCAACGCTCCCTCGTGTAGTTTCGTAATTGTAACTCTCCAGCTGAATATTGCTTTGTGTAACAGAGCCATAGGCATAGGAAAATGCAAAGTTCTCCAAGGCATAGATACGATTGGTCTCCTTTTCCGGGTTTTTCACCTTTCGTACATTGTTTAAACTGAAATTTCTCCTTTTGGATTGATCCATAACCAGATTCTGATACGCTTGTTTTTCTGTATCTGTCCTGAATTTTTGAAGTGCTATTTCAAAAGGTACATCTGGATTAAGTGGGTCAAACTCCGGTTTTGTAGAAGAGTTTTCAACACTTGCATATAGCGGTATGCTTATTCCTAGTCCTTTTGGTAGAATTTTATCGACATTGACATTGGCCGAAATGTCATATTGAGTGGTTGATTCCCTTGCTCTTTCGGAAAGGCGGGTTTCCAAACCTCCAAAGCCAAAAGTATTGTGCCGGATAGAAGATGAAATGGTAGCTACATCAGCAATTTGTGCATTTATGCGTGCATTAGCAGCCCATCCAGACGATTTATTGAAATCTGTAGCCCGTAATTCATTGGCCCAAAGACAAATAGATTTACTGGCGCCCCCAGTTCCTGGGTTTCGGACGCCTATCATCATTCCTTGAATAAAACTTAATTCTGGCCTTCCGACCACAGTGACCTTATACTGCCTCACCATGATGGAGTAGGGGAGGTTTTGAGGTTGCTGGTTATTGTCTCTTTCTGCTTTTACGCCTACTATTTCATCAAACGCAACGTCTATTTCGTTTTCTAAAGGCCAGATTTGTCTGGGATCCCTTGTTCCTGGTGGTGTGATATTTAGGGGCACTTCTATTTCATAATAGTTGTCGGTGTAATCCGTCCCCATTCTTATAAAGGCGGATAACTCTCCGTCTTGTGCATCTTGACTATCAGCATGTAAAAACATTTTTAGCCGCCCATATTGTACAAGGTCTTGATTGACATTTTTAAATACGGCCCTTGAATCTCTGCTTTGAAGGTTATCTACACAAAGACGAAGTGATTGTTCGTTTAGTTGTCTTTCTACAGTGGAGGTATTGTCTCTGTCTCGGTTGATACCTGGAGGCAATACATAGGGGCTTTGACTTTCACTGCCTTGTCCATTTTCTTCTATATTGACCACACCGACAGTTAAATTTGAGTTGTCCGGTTCAGGTATTTCAGAAAAACCCTTTTCAAATAAGGATTCCTGAAAAATTCTCCACTGACTGCCCACCAACCTAAACTGGGCCATTCTTAGCACTACCGGTTGTTGAAAGTCTGTCAAGTAGGTTCTGATGAATCGTATGGATTTAAAACCCGAAATGTTGCCATAAGTAGCGTCTGGCTGCCGTACTGGAATCCGGAACAAGTACCAATTGACCTCTTCACCATTTTCTACAGTGGATACTCTGTCTACAATATTGTTTTCACCTACCTCAAGACCAGTTGGGCGCAAGTCTATTTCATATTCATAATAACGCTCCACTTCGTTGATGGTATTGTCATTATTAAGGTCTTCGTTGTCAGGGATATTGGATCCCGATGGGGTGTATGCCAAATTACTATTGGCTGTGATAGGAGTGTTTCCTTCCAGACCATTAAAATGCTTGTAACGTTCTAGGATTTTTATATCGTTGTTGTCAAATTCCGGATCTAAGTAATATTGAAAATCATCAGCGGCCGGATCGGCTTGTATTTTCTGCAATGCTTGTGGGTTTACATTAAGCCTGTTAATAAACCTAGCACCATAAAAATCAACTTCTTGCTCACTGCTCAAGCCATTTAGCCCTACATCCTGGTTTTCTCTTGCCTCTGGGGAATTGTCAAATGCAGGCGTCAAGAACTGCTGGCTGGTAATTTTCCCCCATTCGTTGTTTGAAGTACCGGTTTCAGATCCATCCGCTGGAAGTCCATTTTCAAAAGCATGCCTTCCGTCTACAATCACGTCTTCAGATACCTCTCCAAGATTAAAGATCAACTTACCACCGGTGGTATTGTTTTCATTGAATACACCATCCAGAACCCTGCCGTTTTGACCAGTGATGAAAGGATCCATCATCCAGAATTCTATATATTCAATGTTTGTTCTGTCAAAATCTACTTCAGAAGTAATGGCCCTTGTTACCCCTCCATAATTTTCTTTGGGATTATTAAGTAAACCCGAGCTATTAAGATTTGTATTAAAATTATACATCCCTCTTTCATGCGGAAAATAAGCCAAATCAAATAGTGGTTCATTCGTAATCATATAGTCCCTGTACCTTCCTTGAAAAATCTCTTGAGGAAGCACCCTTCGCACATAATGATTTCTTCTGTCCTCAGTAGAGATGTTCGAGGGAACACCACTTCCTGCTGATCTATAAAATACGTTATCCACTGTATACCAGGATAGGCGGGCTCTTTTGTAGGCACTGCCCAACCTGTCCTCCGTTTGTTGGCTAAGATCAAATTTATTTTCTGTGGTAGCAGGAGTGGAGGAAAGTTTCCAGTTTTGAGGACTTGACCCAAGATTAAAGGGGATAATGGCTGTTTCAAAGTCATCAATATAGGAAGCTCCTTCCCCATCTACCTTATTGGAAGTTCCGGGAATTAGGTGAGCAAATTCACCACTAAACTGGACCAAAGATTTCTCTTTGGTTTCGGTAAAAGGCAGTGCATCGGCCAGTTTGGTAAGGAACAGTGATTCATCATTATAGTTGACATCGAGGCCCCAGAGGCTATTTCTTAAGGTTTCATTCCCAGTAGCTATTCTGGAAATATTGGGGCGTTCATTTAGGTAAAGAAACGTTCCTCCAATATTGAAATTCTCACTGACCATATAGTCAAGTCGTGTTCCCAGTAAACTTCTTGTCTGAAAAGAAACCAAATCAGCCTTTTCAAAGCTCACGCTAATCCTTTTACCAGATTGAAGTATTCCTTCATTGATAATTACCACCCTACCTATATTATAATCCACCGTATAATCCACCCCTTCGGTAAGTGGGATATTTCCCGCTGTTATGATCACGGAGCCTTCACTGATATTAAGGCCGGGAAGCATGATCTCCGAAGCTGAACCTGAGGTAAAACTGCCTTTTAAGAAGTACTTGTTGAGTCGGGTGACGAGTTCAGCATCGGCCTGTGTAGTCCTGTACAAAGTGTCATAAACATACTTGTCTACCAGGTTTACTTCAGAGGGTAAGAAATACTCTTCCAAGGTTTTACCAAAAGGCTCTACTACAGGAAATATAACCAGGCCTTGCTCTGGTTTAATGGTTAACCCATTGACATAGTCAAAATTCCCATCGGGTTGAGGGTCATTTTGCGGATTAAGGTCGTCCAGTTTTAAAAGCCTGATGAGGGGAATGTCTTTGACATTTTGTCCTTCCAGTAAGCTGGGATTATCCAATCCGGTACGATCATCTCTATAAATTATTTGTAGTTGAAAACCTTCTTTCTGGATCTGGTTAGCGTTTAGATTATAGATGTTTTTCATCATCAGATCCCAGGTAGGGATCTTAATATTAATCCTTGCCGGACGAAGCATTTTTAGAAAAATGACATTGTCCTCGGGTCTGCTTTGATAATCTTCCGTCAGTTCCCCTACTTTGTAACTTTGCCCATTGTAGGTGTATTCATAAGAGACAGCGATGACTTCATCATTTTGAAGTTTTCTGGAAAGACTAAAATACCCCAACTGGCGGTCGAAGGTATACTCATTCTCTGCCAATTTTCTTGCACCGTTTATTTGCTCAAATTCCAGCCCTCTTTCCAGCCCTAGGTCACTGCTTATTGTTGTGGCTGCAGTCTCAAAATTTCTGAAAGATGGATTGCTCTTTAGGTTGTTAAATAGCTCGTTGGCTGTGTTGGTGGCAGGGGCCTGTGGGTTACCTGTGCCTATGCTGGGGTTACTGGGATTATATATTGTTTGCCCTTCACCCAAATCCATGAAAGCAGCGAAATTCCGAAGGGTTTCGGTATTATTGGCCCTGTTCATGATATATACTTCCAGTCGTGTAATCTGTACACCGGATAGCACTTGAGGTAGACCTCTCAACCAATTTTCATAATTATTTCTAAAGAAATGCCCCAGGAAAAAGTGTCTGTTATCATCATAAGCCGAAGCCCTTACTTCAAAAGGTCTGCCTTGGTTTCCTCCTTCAATGACGATTTCATCTCTTCTACCGCGTTGGGTGGATGCGACGGTGGTCATGAAAAGTTTACCAAATTGCATTTGGGTTTTTACTCCAAATAGGTTTTGAGCACCCCGGATCAAACTGTTTTGCACTGGCATGCTTACATTGCCTATTTCTATGGATTTTAGAATATCTTCCTCAAATCCAGCATATTCTACTTTTAGCTGATTTTCAAAGTCAAATGAGTTATTGCTGTCAAAATTTGCCCCGATCCGCACTTTTTGCCCCAGCATTCCATTGACACTCATCTGGATTTGCTGATTGAAGTTGAAATTCCCCGTCTTTTGTTGGCGGATAGGGATGGATGGATTATCGATTCTTCTGAAAATACCTCCAAAATCCAAGTTCACATTACCTGTTGGAACGATTGTTATCTCGCTGCCACCGAAAAGGCGATCAAATGTTGGACTCATCGTTATTGGAGGGATTAGTCCTCTGCCTCCAACAGCACTTTCTCCATCTAATCCTCTGGAACGGTCTCTCCAGTATTGTTGCCTGATCCTATACTCCTGCATTCTTGAATAATCTTCATAATCAAGAGAGTACCCCGGGTCAAGTGAGGCCGAATCCAGATTGGGGTAGATGCGGTAACTCACGGCAGTATCCACCTCCACTTCTACACGTTGGTTTTTTTCGGGTTTCAAAAGAAAAGGAGAATTTCTTCTCAAAAAAGGATTTTGATAGGGGTATAGCGGGTTTGTATTTAGATTGTCCCATAATAAAAAGGAGGGTAGGGATCTTCTTTTATTTAAAGTGTCCATCAGACTCGGTAAGCTGTCAGATGGGGTAGTCGCAGGCTCTTGACGGGCATATACACCCGATAAAGACATCATGAACACTAAAAAAAACACTCCCGAAAGGAAAATGTAGTAGTGTTGAAATGACTTTTTTCTCCAAAAAGTATTTGAGAAGGTAAAGGCCAACGTTGTTAAATTATGATGATGACTTTAAAGATGCTTTAATTAATGTTTCTAAGGAAACATCGGGGCCACTTTTTTTCAAAACTGTCATGATATTTTTTTCAGCCTGAGCCTTAGTGAAGCCTAGCGTAATCAAAGCTTGTAACGCCTCTTGTTTTAATTTATTGCTGTTTTGGACAAAGCCATGACCGATTACCTCAGGGGTAGAAATACCCGCTTTTATTATTTTGTCTTTAAGTTCTAACACAATTCTCTGTGCAGTTTTAGCACCTATCCCTTTTACCCGCTGTATGGTAGGATGGTCCCCCTCACTTATGGCCTGCTCAAGTTCAGGTACGGACATACTGGACAGGATCATTAGTCCTGTATTTGCCCCGACACCTGAAATTGAGATTAAGTCTAAAAATGCTTTTTTTTCTGAGGCTTCTTTAAAACCATACAAGGTGTGTGCATCTTCCTTAATATGGAGGTAAGTATGTAGCATGACTTCTTCCTTCTCGGCTATTTTTCCATAGGTGTTTAAGGATATTTTAACCTCATAACCAATTCCATGGATGTCTATTATGACATGGGTAGGGTCCTTAAACGCTAATTTTCCTTTTAGGTAAGTAATCATTCAGTTTCTATGGTTTGGGCATCCACTACTGCAATGGCTATCATATTGACTATTTCTCTGATTGAACTACCCAATTGTAAAATGTGAACAGATTTGTTCATACCCAAAAGTATGGGGCCGATGGCTTCAGAGTTACCAATTTCAGCCACCAATTTATAGGCAATATTTCCAGAGGCAAGGTCAGGGAATATCAAAGTGTTTGCCTTGTCATTAATTAATTTACTAAAAGGATAGTTTTCCTTTTGAATGCTTTCATCTAAAGCTACATTGGCTTGCATTTCTCCTTCGATGACTAAATCAGGATATTGTGCTTTGGCTTTTGTGGTGGCCAATGCTGTTTTAAAAGGTACCAATCCTTTGGCTGATCCAAAGTTGGAGTAAGACAAAATTGCAATTTTGGGTTCTATATCAAAAAACCGTACTCCATTGGCTGTTAATCCGATTATCTCCACCAGTTCGTCCGCACTTGGGTTTTCGTTTACCGTAGTATCGGCAAAGAAGAGTGGCCCTTTATCTGAATTCATGATATACATTCCAGCCACCTTGTTTA
>Ga0222654_1000172_pt1 | contig 54900 bp, 42 predicted proteins | sample AntAcemetagen421_FD_179805 | JGI IMG/M metagenome (GOLD analysis project Ga0222654, IMG submission 179805) | Saline water microbial communities from Ace Lake, Antarctica - #421 | ecosystem: Environmental > Aquatic > Non-marine Saline and Alkaline > Saline | place: Antarctica: Ace Lake...
CTCATCTTGCTGACCGTCAGCTATTTTCTCGGTGAGAACGGGCGAATCAGCTACTTCCCGTCGTACCTCATTGGGATTGTTGGCCTGGGGCTTGCGCTATGCGGACGTTTCAATCTAGTCATCAAAAGCACCAAGATAACCACCATTTTGCTCGCTACGATATTGGGATACTTTTGTCTCGCAATCCTGACGACGAATGGGGATTTTCATAGCTCACTACTGTACTTCGGCTACTCGCTGCTGATTCTGTCCTTCGTTTATGGACTGGTCTACGCCTGTACGACCATGGAATGGTTCCACGATGTATTTCTCAGCACGCTGGTCATTGCAGCCGCTGTCTCTGCTGCTTATTCCACCTATTTCTTTTTCAACCTGGACTATCAGCCTTTGGCAGAAAGAAGGCTCTACGCCCTGGGTGGTCTTAACAATCCAGTCATGAGTGCCATGTCGTACGGTGCTGCGCTGTCTCTTTGCATGTCCTTTTTCTTTGTGACCAAAGAACGAGGGTTACGAATACTGACTCTAGTGCTTGGAATAGTTTTGATCGTGGCCATCGGTTTGAGCGGAACACGCGGGGTCTGGATTGGATTGTTAGCGGCCGGCGCCGCCACGATTTTCTTAATGCCGAACAAATCTCATCAACGAAGGCTAATGCTGATACTGCTCTGCCTGATTCCAGCCACCTTGATCGCTGCTTACTTGAGCGGCTTTACAGAACTGATGCTAAAGCGATCAACAAGCTTTAGACCCGAAATTTGGCAAGCCACAATTACGCAATGGCTTAAAGGCAATCTTATGTTGGGTGCAGGCATCCAAACCGGGTTCGATCTATATATTGCACCCAATAAGTTCATGCATCCCCATAGTCTGTACTTAAGTACGCTTTACTATGGCGGGATTCTCGGCCTAGGGTTGTTGTTGATGTCTATTGGGCGCCTATTCTGGGTGCTTTTATACAAAGCCGACCTTGATGTAAAAACCTATGCATTGCCGCTACTCGTGTTTGGGCTGGTCACACTTTTGTTTGACGGCAATAGACTGGTCGCGAAAGTGGATTTCTTATGGCTGTGCTTCTGGCTACCGGTTGCCCTGACCCTGTTAGCTGAATCTCGCGCTAATCGAGTCACATAGATTCGATAAGCTGCAGCGTTTCCCGCGCAGCAGTGTCCCAACTAAAACGTGTGGCTTGATCGAAACATCCTGAAGCGAGTAGATCTCGCTCCGCATGGTCTCCCATCCGCTTTAATGCCTGGGATATTGAGTTTATATCCATCGGATCAACTGCAATGCCCGCATCGCCCATAACCTCTGGCATAGATGAAATATTTGACGTGATGACAGGCACACCCCTTTGCATGGCCTCGAGCAGGGGCAAGCCGAAGCCCTCATACAATGATGGCAACACTAAGGCTGTCGCGTGTTTCAACAAGCCGTTGAGTCGCAAATCACTGACATAACCCAACGACAAAATTCCGTCGTCTTGCCAGGCGCCCTCGCTAGTATCGCCCCAACCTTTTGCTCCGGCTATAACCAGGGCTTGTTTACCACCCGTTGATCGATACTGACGATAACCTTCAAGCAAACGCTTCAGGTTCTTGCGGGGTTCACTGGTCCCCAGAAACAGAAAGTAATCCCGGTCGATTTCACGTATCGGATCGGCTACGATCACTTCCCCCGCGGCTTCATAAATCACTTCGATCTTGTTCTCGTCTATTGCCAAACTCTCGACCAAATCTTTTTTGGTTGAATTTGACACAGCAATGACTTTCGATGCCCGCGCTAGGCTAGCTGGCATCAGCAATCGTTCCACAAAAAGATTGGCAGGCAGCATGGTCTCTGGGAATTTCTTCCAAACGATGTCGTGTACCGTTAATAATTGCTTGATACCCGAATTCAGGAATAGAGGAAGATGATGCCGTGGCGACCAAAACAGATCGAGACTGTCGCGGTTTGCCCAGTGTGCAAAAGTGAGCTGTGTACGGGCTAAACTCAAGATTCGATTGTGGCTAGGAAATTCTCGCACAGCGACCCGATCAGACCGAGGGGCCTCAAGAATGGGGCGGTCGGCATACAAGTACCAGTCGTGATGGGGCGCTAACTTAAGCAGGCGATCCAGCAGCTCGCGTGTATACCGGCCTATACCAAAAGTCGGCACTGTGAGCGGTCTGACATCAACGCCAATTCTCATTCGGTCTCGCCTAGTAAACGCTTATAGATCGCGTGGTAAGCACGGGCCATACGATCAGAAGTAAATAGTGCTTCATAGCGCCGCCTTGCGGCGTGGCCAAATCGTAACGTTTCTTCCTCATTAACAGAAAGTCGCATCATCGCTTCCTGCAGTGCACCCGGGTCGTCTGCTTGAACCACAAACCCAGTCTCGCCGTGCTGATTAACATAGCTTGTGCCAGTACCCACTTCAGCAGAGATCAGTGCTTTCCCTCGCATCAAGCCTTCGACCAACGTCACACCAAAGGCCTCAGATCGAAGATGGGATGGAAATACCATGGCTCTACTGAGATCCATTAACGCAATTTTTTCTTCATCGGTGACACGGCCAGCAAATCGCACATTAGAGATTTTTTCAGCTTTCACCCTTTGCTTGAGTTCAGCTTCGAGTGGACCACCACCCGCAATCACAACCTCAAAGTCTGCGCCCTGACACGCTTCGAGCAATATATGCAGTCCCTTGTAATAGCGCAGCATACCGACAAAAAAGAAAAATCCAGAACCGTATGTCTGTTCCATTCGCGCCACCGTCCCACCCGTCGGCTGCGGATAACTGTTTTCATCTATACCAATCGGTACCACATCGATAGGCTTTTTTAGTGCGCCTAAAACCAGACTTGAGTCACGGTATTGTTCAGACGTCGCAACAACAGAACTCGCTGATGCCAGAAAATTTTGCATCAGCGGTTGGTAAATTTTCATCAAACCATTTTGCCGCACGATGTCAGAATGATAGGTCACGACGCTTGGTTTTTTGACGATAGCCAATAGATTCAGGAGGTCGGCAAACGGCCAGGGAAAGTGGTAATGAACAATGTCGGCCCATGCCACCTGCCTCTTGAATTCTGGTATCGATGTCAATGCAAAACCGCAGGATGCGATTTCAAAATGCAGTTTCGTCCGAACAACTTTAATCCCATTGACTGAAATAGTTTTCGGATATGGATAAGGGCTTGGCACGAAGACGCGGGCTTCAACGCCAATCGCTTTAAGTCCGACGGTTATCTGACGAATCGTTTCTTCCGCGCCACCCTGGGTGTCGGGGAAAAAAGTTCGGTAGACATGCAAAACACGAATGGTGGGCACTGGCTTGACGGTTAGTCGTCAGATTTTTGAATAGGCATTACGTTGCTCGCGGCCTGATTGGCAAGATCCAATTTCATTACTGGGTCAGAACCTACCGCGTGCATCTTGTAACCACTCACATTTTCTTCTAGCAGCACACGGATCATTTTGTAGTCAGCTGACTCGCAAGCGACCTCAATCTGCTCACAGAGTTTTTGCAGCTCTTTGAAGCTGATGCCCTCTTCCGCTGCGCGCATAATTTTAGGGTGTTTTGTTCCCGTGATTGTCTGACCGATGATCAACTCCTCGTGCAGCTTTTCGCCAGGCCTTAGACCGGTATACTCTATTGCGATCTTATCTTCTGAATCATCTTCGGTTGCGAGCGCCTTGCCGTGCAGGTGGATCATCTTCACAGCTAGCTCGTTAATGCTAACCGGTTCACCCATATCCAACACAAATAGCTCGCCACCCTGGGCCATCGCACCAGCCTGGATAACAAGTTCAGCGGCTTCCGAGGCCGTCATAAAATATCGAGTGGTGTCTTTATGGGTGACCGTAACCGGCCCACCCGCTTTAATTTGCCGCTCAAATAGTGGTACGACGGAACCGCTGGACCTCAGCACATTGCCGAAACGAACCATGCTGTAACGAGTCTTTTTGGATTCAGAGGCGTAAGCTTGAACGATAAGTTCGCCCAGTCTCTTGGTTGCTCCCATGACATTGGTGGGTCTAACCGCTTTATCAGAGGATACCAAAACCAATTCTGCTACTTCATTACGCTGCGCAGACTTGACCACGTTCCAGGTACCGACCACATTGTTGCGAACACCTTCAATCACGTTAGCCTCAACCATAGGCACATGTTTAAAGGCCGCCGCATGATAAACCGTGTCGATCTCGAAATTGTTCATCACTTTGCTTAAGTATTCTTCATTCAGGATCGAGCCGAGCAGCACCAGCAACTCGATTTCACCCGACTCGTCTCGCAACTCATTCTCGATGCGATAAAGAGCAAACTCAGAATTATCAAAAAGGACCAGCCGCGAAGGGCCCAGATCTATTATTTGGCGGCAGAGTTCTGACCCAATAGTGCCACCGGCACCTGTCACTAAAACGGCCTTCCCTTTTACCGACGCTTCTAATAGGTCTTGTGCGGCCGGGACCATTTCCCGACCCAATAGGTCGCTGATTTCGATCTCACGTACTTCATTGACGCTAGCAGCACCGAAAATCAGATCGCTAAAGGATGGGACTGTCTTAACTTGAATCGGCAACGACGCCAGGTTATTCAGTATGCGGCTACGCTGTTCAATGGTTGCAGAGGGAATGGCTAGAAAGACTTGTTTGAGTCCATTCTCTTTAATAAGCCGATCAATATGAGCAGAATCATAGACACGCACCCCGTGAATCACATTTTTTCGTAATTCCCGGTTGTCGTCGATAAAAGCAACGGGCATATATTGTGAACCGGCAAGCAGTGTAATCGCTAACTGAGCACCCGAGTCCCCTGCCCCGTATATGGCAACGGGTTCGCGAGTGAGATAGTTATTTTGCCAGCCGTAGAAATAAGCTCTAATCGCCATGCGGCTGCCGCCGACGAACAAAATAGAGATAAACCAGAAAATAACCGGTGCGGATCGAGGGAAAGCTTCTATCTTGCCGAAGTATGCAGCCAACATGATAGCCAGTGTCGAGACGGTCACGCCTTGTATGACTGGCACCATCGAACTTGGCCCGATGTAACGAACAATGGCACGATAAAAACCAAACTTAAAGAGCGCGGTAATACCAGCAAATGCTGCCAGCACGAACATCCACCAGAACGGCATCATGTCCATATAGAGGTTGCCGTAACGCAGAACAATCGAAACCCAGAGCGCGACGGGCAGCATCACTGCGTCCGCAAGCATCATAATAGTTCTTTTAGAACGCTCCGAGAGCCGGTTTTCCATTCTGGATTCTTGTTGTTAGGTTGCGTTTCAATTATCGATATTAGCAGATCCGACGGCTTATATTTCGGTTTTTCTGTGGTAGAATCGCGCGCTTCGGGGCGTAGCGTATTCTGTTAGCGCAACGCACTGGGGGTGTGGTGGTCGTAGCGGTTCGACGCTTCGATTCAAATCCTGCCGAGATGGTGAAGTTGTTAAGTAGTGAAGTTTAATTCGGGGCGTAGCGCCCAAGGCCGCTTGCCGGTCTGGTAGCGCACCACACTGGGGGTGTGGTGGTCGTAGCGGTTCGACGCTTCGATTCAAATCCTGCTGAGATGGTGAAGTTGTTAAGTTTTATGTTTTAAGTTTTAAGTTTTTATTCGGGGCGTAGCGCAGTCTGGTAGCGCACCACACTGGGGGTGTGGTGGTCGTAGGTTCAAATCCTGCCGTCCCGACCAATTTCCAAATATCCCAAAGCATCCAAAGTCGAGATAGGCTGCCACTCTGGCAAAGCTTTCTGAGTATCTGATATATCTACCACAGCATTCCCAAACAGCTGCGTCGCGTAACTTGGCTTCAATAGCTTGACCACCAATTCCAACACTACCTTCGGAAACCGCATCATCCTCAACTTATACCCTTGAACTTTGGACAATCCAGCCAGCAACTCAGGCAATGTCAACGGCCCAGAATCAGCAACGTAAACAACCGACTCAGTGGTTGGTGTTGCCAATTCCAGCTCGATCAACCGAATAAGATTCCCCACAAAGCAGTAACTGCGCTCTGCGGTCAAACTCGCTAAGGGTAGCGGTAGCTTTGACCCAGATAGGCCAATCAACTTTTTGAAATTATTTTGAACACCTGATCCGTAAACTAACGGAAATCGCAGGTGAACCGCTCGAGCAATAGATCCTTCGAACACAGTATTGACCTCATTCTCTGCTTGCAGTTTGCTTTGACCATAAGCTGACGTCGGCTGGTCCAACAAACCTGGTCCTACATTACTCTCACCCGCCGCTTTAACTGAACTCAGGTTTATTAGACGCGCAACACCCGCTTCACGACACGCGCTCGCAACAGCCTTTACGCCCTCAACATTCACCCTCTGCAATTCCGCGCCGTGCGCAGTCGATTCTGCGATTCCAGCGGCATGTATCACGCAATCTACGCCAGAGACATCCGCCGCAATAATCGCACAGACATCCTTGATGACCCGGTATGAGCGTTCGGAATCTTGTGAATGTCTGACTAACCCGATGACCTCATGGCTTTCTTCAAGCGCACGCATCAACACCGAACCAATATAGCCATTGGCACCGGTAATCAGAATTTTCATGGGGTTTGAGCAATCACGGTGAGGTCACCGCAACAAGGGGCTAGGATTTCAGTACGACCAACACGTCTTCCAATTCACTGATCATTTGGTGAATCAGCTGCTTGTACTGGGTATTGTCTTCGACATGATCATCACCCGAGAGACGCTGACGTGCTCCGCCGATGGTGAAGCCTTGATCGTAAAGTAATGAACGGATCTGACGAATCATCAGCACATCTTGACGCTGATAATAACGGCGGTTGCCGCGACGTTTGACGGGCTTTAGCTGTGGGAACTCTTGCTCCCAATAACGCAGCACGTGAGGTTTTACAGCGCACAAACCGCTGACTTCACCAATGGTGAAGTAACGCTTGCCAGGGATAGGCGGCAGTTCGGCGTTATGATCGGGGTCCAGCATATGCCTCTACTCGTGCTTTTAATTTTTGTCCTGGACGAAAGGTCACTACCCGTCGAGCAGTGATTGGGATTTCTTCACCTGTCTTGGGATTGCGCCCAGGTCGCTGGCTTTTGTCTCTTAAATCAAAATTACCGAAACCGGACAGCTTCACCTGCTCGTTTCCTTCCAGCGATGCCCTCACTTCTTCGAAAAAGAGTTCGACAACTTCTTTTGCCTCTCTCTTATTCAAACCCAGCTCTTCAAATAGCTTTTCGGCCATTTCCGCCTTGGTGAGCGCGCTCATTCTCAATTCCTTAAGATAGCATCCAGATTTTTCGTCAGTGCTGCAACGATTTCGTCGACAAAACCGCTGATTTCGTCGTCTGTAAGAGTGCGGGAAGCGTGCTGGAAGGTCAAGCCTAAAGCGACACTTTTTCTATTAGGATCAATGCCTTTGCCCTGATATACGTCAAACAACTTTAGGTTCTTAAAGGTCTCAATCTGGGAAGATTGGATGCAGGCGTCTATTTCTCTAGCACTCACCTTACTATCCACAATAATAGCAATGTCGCGCCTGACTTCTGGGTACTTAGACAGGTTTACCGCATTGGGGATCGGTTTATGCAGGAGTTTCGCCACTTCCAGCTCAAATAAGTAAACATCTGGACCGATATCCAACGCTTTTTGCGCCTGGGGGTGCAGTAACCCTACTACGCCGAGCGCTTCTCCATCACGCTCGATGACTGCGGTCTGGCCAGGATGCAGCGCGGGATCAGTGCCTTCCCTAATGTCGAACTGCCCGATACCGCCTAATAGGCTTAGCAAGGACTCTATGTCGCCTTTAATATCATAAAAATCAACGGCTTCAGAGCCATTAGACCAGCTTTCTGGGTGCCGCGAGCCGCATATAAGACCGGCCAGCATCATATTTTGCTTCACATCAGAAACCTCAAGCAGAGCCTGGTTAGGTGGCTGGATAAAGCGCAAACCAGTTTCAAACAGGCGCACCCGGTTCTGCTGGCGATTCAAATTATGTGTCAGCGCTTTAATCAGCCCACTCCAGAGCGTGGTGCGCATCACCGACATCTCACTAGAAAGCGGATTCGCGAGCCCAATGGGCTCATTCGCAGGATCTAGCGTGTTTTGAATCCCCGTGTCGACGAAACTATAAGTAATAGCTTCCTGGTACCCTCTTGAAACAAGCGCGGATTTCAGATCATTTAGGGCCAGCGCCGTCTCGGTGACAGGCGCCATGGTCAGATGCAATTTAGGCGTCCGGACCGGCAAATTGTTGTAACCATAGATGCGGCTGATCTCTTCGATCAGATCTGCCTCAATCGCAATATCAAAGCGATAGGACGGTGCCTGTATTTGCCAGACAATGTCGTCACCGGCGGTGCGAGAATAGGCAAAACCTAGTCTCGCCAACATATCCTCTATCTGCACAGCCTCAACTTCTACGCCGAGTAATCGGATCACCCGAGCTAGACGTAGTGGTACTTCAGGCACTTCTGGAAGTGAACTCACATCAACGGATTCCGTGACGGGGCCAGGTTCACCACCTGCAATTTCAACAAGAAGCTGGGTCGCTAAATCAATCGCGCGCGCTTGACCTTGCCAATCGACACCACGCTCGAACCGGTGGGACGCATCGGTATTCAAGCCGTAGGATCTTGCCTGGCCAGCAATAGCGAGCGGCGCAAAAAACGCGCTTTCAAGAAAAATGTCGCAGGTACTTTCTGTGACAGAGGTGGACAAGCCGCCCATAATCCCAGCAATACCAATCGGACCGGAATCGTCGGTTATCAACAATGTGCCGTCGTGAAGTGTAATTTCTTGTTCGTCCAGTAGTCTGACTTTTTCACCGGCCTTCGAGGTTCGCACAGCGATTTTACCGCTGAGCTTCTCTAGATCATAAGCATGCATCGGCTGACCGAGCTCCAACATCACGTAGTTCGTGACATCAACCACCGGGTCAATACTGCGCACATCTGAACGACGCAGCTTTTCTTTCATCCAAAGCGGTGTCTCGGCGTCCAGTCGAATATTCTTAATCACCCGACCGATAAACCGTGGACAAGCTGTTCCTGCGCTTAATTCAACGGCAAAGGCAGAATCATGTGTGGCGGCGGTTTCCGCGATTTGAATGGGTTTAACATCTAACGCGTTGATCAAGCCTGTTTCACGGGCCAGACCCACGATACCTAAACAGTCGCTGCGATTGGGTGTGAGATCTAGATCGATAATGGCGTCGTCTAAACCAAGATACTCGCGTACATCCTGACCAACGACTGCATCGGTCGGCAGCTCAAGCAGCCCATCATGGCTTTCACCTAAACCAAGCTCTTTTTCTGAGCACAACATGCCAAAGGATTCGACGCCGCGCAGTTTAGCTTTCTTAATTTGAAAATCTTCGAGTTTTGCGCCAACCAGTGCGAACGGGACTTTGATTCCCTGACGAGCATTCGGTGCGCCGCACACAACCTGATGTTGCTCGCCGCCCGTGCTAACGGTGCATACCACGAGCTTGTCAGCGTCAGGGTGCTGATTGGTTTCGACAATCTCGCCAACCACGACTTTCGAAAAATCAGCAGCCACCGGTTCAAACCCATCAACTTCGAGACCAGCCATCGTCAACTGATCCACAAGCTCTTGTGTCGAGAGCGATGGGTTTACATATTCTCTGAGCCAGTTTTCACTGAATTTCATGTCTTAATCCAAATCACAGATCGCCTCTTACCAACAAGATTCGATCACGGCGACTAGTTAAATTGTTTGAGAAACCGCAGATCGTTGTCAAAGAAGAGTCTCAGGTCATCAACGCCATAGCGCAGCATTGCGAGCCTGTCAGGGCCCATACCAAAGGCAAAGCCGCTGTACACTTCCGGATCAATGCCAGACATCTCAAGCACCCTTGGGTGCACCATGCCGGAACCCATAACTTCGAGCCAGCCGGTATTGCTACAAACCCGGCAACCTTTACCGACACAATGTACGCATTGCACATCGACTTCTGCAGACGGCTCAGTGAAGGGGAAATAGGATGGTCTAAAGCGCACTTCAAGATCTTTCTCAAAGAATACCTGCAGGAACTCAATGATGGTGCCCTTCAGATCTGCAAAGCTGCTTTCTTTATCTATCAGAAGGCCTTCAATCTGGTGAAACATCGGCGTGTGCGTGAGATCAGAGTCGACGCGATAGACACGACCCGGACAAATGATACGAAATGGCGGTTCACGATTCTCCATGGTTCGCACTTGAACGGGAGACGTATGGGTCCGCAGCAACATGTTGGGATTAAAATAAAATGTATCGTGCATCGCCCGCGCGGGATGATGCTGAGGAATATTGAGCGCTTCGAAGTTGTGATAGTCGTCTTCGATTTCTGGCCCCTCAACCACTTCGTAGCCCACACTGCGGAAAAAGTTCTCAATCCGCTGCATCACCATCGTGACAGGATGCAAACCACCCATGTCGACATTTCTGCCAGGCAGCGTAACGTCAAGGGTTTCTGAAGAAAGCTTTTCATCTATGCCGGCCTGCTCAAGGTTGGCTTTCTTGGCATCAATAGCAATTTGTACGGCCTGCTTGGCCTCGTTGATTTTCGCTCCAGCCACAGGCCGTTCCTCGGCAGACAATTTGCCGAGGCCTTTCAGCAACGCAGTGAGTTCACCTTTCTTACCAAGGTAAGAAACGCGAACATCATCGAGCGTTTTGATTTCTGTGGTGGCTGCTACAGCCGCCTGCGCTTGACTAACGAGTTCAGTTAAGTCTGACATGAGACGTCCTTAACTGGGGAGGTTAGACGATAGCTTTTTTGGCGGTCTCTGCCAGTGCTGCAAAAGCTTCTTTCTCATGTACAGCCAAATCAGCCATAACACGTCGATCAACTTCAACTTCTGCTAGCTTTAGGCCATGGATCATACGGCTGTATGACAAGCCATGAAGACGGGCTGCAGCGTTGATTCGTTGGATCCAAAGTGCGCGGAACATTCGCTTGCGGACTTTACGGTCGCGGTAAGCGTACTGGCCCGCCTTGGTGACAGCCTGCTTGGCAACGCGATAAACTCGTGAACGAGCACCGTAATAACCTTTGGCTTGCTTTAATACTTTCTTGTGCCGGCGATGAGCCGTGACACCACGTTTTACTCTTGGCATTTTGTTTCTCCGAAAATCGTTTAGGCCATATGGGCCTGGTTATCCATATGCCGGTGCGGCTTTTGCGCAGCAAAAACGCTGGCTCAACTGCTTATTGGGCATTTAGATACTAATCAACTACCTATTGGCTAGTGACCCAACAACCGCTTGATCAAAGGGATATCAGCAGAAGCAACTTGCTTCATTCCACGCAGATGGCGTTTACGCTTGGTTCCCTTCTTGGTCAGGATGTGACTTCGGAAAGACTGTCGGTGCTTGTATCCGCCTTTACCGGTTTTCTTAAACCGTTTGGCAGCACCACTACTTGTTTTAAGCTTTGGCATGAATGACTCCGCTATTTTAAACTTACAAAAAATAATAAACCGCGCCCTACCGAGCAACGGTTTCGTTTAGTCGTACAGGCATTTCAGAGTGACCGAAGGCCACCTATTTTTAGGAAGCGGCTTCTTCGCCTTTCTTCTTGCCTCTTGGGGCCAACACCATGGTTAGTTGTCTGCCTTCCATTTTAGGATGCAATTCAACAGCACCAATTTCAGCAAGGTCTACCTCAATACGCTTGAGTAGCTCCATGCCTAATTCCTGGTGCGCCATTTCTCGACCTCTAAACCGCAAGGTCACTTTGGCTTTGTCCCCGTCGTTGAGGAAACGTGTCAGGTTGCGTAGTTTTACCTGATAATCTCCTTCTTCTGTCCCAGGACGAAACTTCATTTCTTTCACTTGAGTCTTACGTTGCTTCTTCTTGGCTGCCGCTTTGTCTTTTTTCGCTTCGAAAATAAACTTGCCGTAATCAAGAATCTTGCACACAACAGGGTCCGCATCCGGTGCGATTTCCACCAAATCCAACTTAGCTTCCTGAGCGGCTTCCAACGCTTTAGTAATGGGTACAATACCCACCTGGCTTCCATCTGCCCCAATCAATCGACAACTTTTTACATCTATCTCATCGTTTATCCGGGACTTCTTCGACTCTTTCTTAATTCCGTTTCTCCTTCGGGTTGGGGCGGCGAGTATACCTAAAACTAGGAAACTCTTCCCTTTTTTTCTACCTCTTTTCTTAAAAGTTCAGAAAAGTCGTCAATCGACATCGAACCGAGGTCATCGCCGTTGCGCGCACGAACCGCTACGTGACCATTTTCGATCTCACGATCACCAACAACGAGTAAATATGGCACCCGCTGAATCGTGTGTTCGCGTATTTTGAAGCCGATCTTCTCGTTCCTGAGATCCTTTTCTACTCTAAAACCTTTTTTAATCAACGCGTTATGGACATCGTTACAATATGGCGCTTGAGAATCCGTGATATTTAGGATGGTCGCCTGAACGGGCGCAAGCCAGGGTGGCATCTCACCGGCATAGTTTTCGATCAGAATGCCGATAAAGCGCTCAAACGAGCCCAACATCGCCCGATGCAGCATCACGGGTGCCTGGCGACTGCCATCTTCGTCAACAAATTGGGCATCGAGACGGCCTGGCATCGAGAAATCGACCTGCATTGTGCCGCACTGCCAGACTCTGCCCAGACAATCTTTGAGGGAAAATTCAATCTTGGGACCGTAAAAAGCTCCCTCTCCCGGTAATTCTGCCCAATCCAATTCTTTCGCGTCGAGCGCTTTGGCAAGAGCTGCCTCTGCTTTGTCCCAAACCGCATCGTCACCGACGCGCTGTTCGGGCCGAGTCGAAAGCTTGGTAATAATTTCATCAAAACCAAAATCGGCATAAACGTCCTGCAGTATATTAATGAAATCGATGACTTCATCCTGAATCTGCGGCTCCGAGCAAAATATGTGGCCATCATCCTGAACAAAAGCCCGCACCCGCATAATGCCGTGCAAGGTGCCCGAGGGTTCATCACGGTGACAGGAGCCGAACTCTGCAAGGCGAATCGGTAGGTCACGATAGCTTTTTAGGCCCTGATTAAAGACCTGCACATGGCAAGGACAGTTCATCGGTTTGATCGCATACAAGCGATTGTCGGTTTGCACAGAGAACATACCGTCACCAAACTTGTCGGCATGGCCGGACGCTTCCCACAGCGACATATCCACCAGTTGCGGCGTTTTGATCTCAAGATAGCCGTGCTGCTGCTGGACGCCGCGAATGTACTGCTCGATGACCTGCCACATCTGCCAGCCCTTAGGGTGCCAGAACACCATACCCGGTGCTTCTTCCTGGGTATGGAACAAATCAAACTTCTTACCAAGCTTACGGTGATCGCGTTTTTCTGCTTCTTCTAGGCGAAACAGATACTGCTTAAGGGCCTTCTTATCGCCCCAGCAGGTCCCGTATATTCGCTGCAGCATCTCGTTGTTGGAATCACCGCGCCAATAAGCACCGGCAACCTTGGTTAATTTAAACGCCTGCAACTTGCCAGTATCCGGCACATGGGGACCACGACAAAGGTCAATAAAATCACCCTGCTTATAGAAGGATAAGTCTTCACCGGATGGAATGCTCTCAAGAATCTGGACCTTATAGCCTTCATTCATGCCGCGGAAAAATTCCACTGCGTCATCCCGGGACATAACTGATCGAGTGACAGCAAGATTCTCTTTACTGATTTTAAGCATCTCTTTTTCGATGGCTTCTAAATCTTCTGGGGTAAAAGGACGCTCATAAGCGAAGTCATAGAAGAACCCATCTTCAATCACAGGACCGATAGTGACCTGGGCTGATGGAAACAAACGCTGCACGGCTTGCGCCATCAAGTGCGCGCAGGAGTGGCGCAATACTTCAAGGCCGTCATCATCTCTGGAAGTGACAATAGAGACTTCGCTGTCCGTCTCGATGACGTGCGACGTATCCAGGAGTTCACCACCGATCTTGCCAGCGATCGCGGCTTTCGCGAGCCCTGGGCCGATAGATTCTGCAACTTGATGGATGGATACGGGATGATCGAATTGCTTCTGACTGCCGTCAGGAAGGGTAATTGTGGGCATATAGTCCTCGCTTTCAGTGGTGACCCCTACAATGGGCCACTTGGTTATAGCTTTTTGAAACCTGGTGGTTTCTTCGGATGTTCACGTTTGTGAACTTGTTTAGTTTAGACCAGTTGGTCTAGGTTGGCTTTTTGGGTGAGCCGGGTAAATCTTGGTGGAGCTTTTTTTCGATTAGGTTTTCGGGTGTCTACTTTGGAAAACTACTGCACTAGCTTTGAGTTTGTTACCGCTCAAGTTCTCTCGATTTGCCCGATGTGTCGGACCATCGCAAACGCTGCCACTTGCTCGGGTGTCTGTGTTTTTTGCTACGCAGTCCATGTTTTGCCTTCGGCAAAGCCATGAACCTAGCCAAAGACTTGGGGCTAACCTGCCGCGCTTCGCACGTCAGTTGTTTTCGTTTTGCCTTTGGCAAAGCCGAAAACTTGGGACTAACCTGCCGCGCTAGCGCGTCAGTTGTCTTTGTTTTTTGCTACGCAAAAAGCCAAAAACTTGGTGGGAGTACTCAGATTCGAACTGAGGACCCTCGCCTTGTCGAGGCGATGCTCTAACCAACTGAGCTATACTCCCTTCTTACTCTGACGCCATCTGACTCAGAGGGCGCATAATCTACCAACATTAACCAATAGAATCCAGCTTCTCGCGCGACTAGCCGCGCACAAATTGCTCCCGCAGCTCCTCGATCTGGTCACGGAGGTTCGCCGCTTCTTCGAAAGCCAGGTTTTTAGCTTGACTAAACATCTCTTTTTCAAGCGTTAGAATCTGTTTCTCAAGGTCACCCTGACTCACAACTTTCGAGCGATACTTACCTTTCTTCTCAACAACTTTCATCAATCGGCTAGCCCGGGCACCTTCCATGATGTCCGAGATTTCCCGCGTAACACCTACCGGTGTGATGTTGTTAGCCAGGTTGTGCGCCACTTGCTTTTCCCTACGACGATCCGTCTCATCCATGGCACGACGCATAGAATCAGTAATCCTGTCGGCATAGAGTATCGCCTTGCCGTTCAAGTGCCGCGCAGCTCTGCCAATGGTTTGAATGAGCGAACGATCTGAGCGCAAGAAACCTTCCTTATCCGCGTCCAAAATGGCGACCAGAGATACCTCCGGCATATCGAGACCCTCCCGCAAAAGGTTAATCCCAATCAACACATCGAACTCGCCCAAACGCAAATCTCGAATGATTTCTACCCGCTCGACGGTATCAATATCTGAGTGCAAATAACGCGCTTTGACACCATGTTCGTCCAGATAGTCCGTAAGGTCTTCCGACATCCGCTTGGTCAGTGTGGTGATCAGGACACGTTCACTTTTTTCAACGCGTAAATGAATCTCAGATAGAACATCATCCACCTGATTTTGGGCAGGACGGACTTCCAGCTCAGGATCAATAAGCCCAGTCGGACGGACCACTTGATCTACAGTTTGACCTGATATTTCACGTTCATAGGGACCGGGGGTTGCGGAAACAAATATCATCTGAGGAGAGAGTTTTTCCCATTCTTCAAATCGCAACGGGCGATTGTCCAGCGCTGAAGGTAGTCGAAACCCATACTCAACCAGCGTCGATTTTCTAGAGCGATCACCTTTATACATAGCACCTAACTGAGGGATACCGACGTGGGATTCATCCATGATCAACAGTGCATCATCTGGCAGGTAATCATATAAAGTGGGCGGTGCTTCACCCGGCGCCCTACCCGACAAGTATCTGGAATAGTTTTCAATCCCATTGCAGTAGCCCAACTCTTTAATCATCTCCAGATCGTATCGGGTTCGCTGCTCCAATCGCTGCGCCTCAACCAATCGGTTTTCATCTTTGAGGTACTTGAGACGCAAAGTGAGATCATCGCGAATTTGATCTAGCGCGTTCTCTATGGTTTCCCGAGGCGTCACATAATGAGATTTTGGGAAGATAGTGACCCTGGGCACTCGCCGCAGGAGTTCTCCAGTGAGAGGGTCGAAGAAGGACAGACCCTCTATCTCATCATCAAATAGCTCGATGCGGATAGCTTCTTTATCGGACTCCGCTGGGAACACATCAATGACATCTCCGCGCACACGATAGGTTGCACGTCGGAGCTCAGTCTCATTTCGCGCGTATTGCAACTCAGCAAGGCGTCGCAAAATAAAGCGCTGGTCAACTTTGTCGCCTCGATCCAGGTGCATAACCATCTTTAGATATGCGCCTGGGTCGCCCAAACCATAGATAGAAGAGACCGAGGCAACGACAATCGAGTCCCGCCGTTCTAGTAACGCTTTAGTAGAAGACAAGCGCATCTGCTCAATATGCTCGTTGATCGCCGAGTCTTTCTCAATGTAAGTGTCAGAACTAGGAACGTAAGCCTCGGGTTGATAGTAGTCGTAGAATGAAACGAAATACTCCACCGCGTTGTTAGGGAAGAAATCCCTGAATTCACCATACAATTGAGCAGCCAATGTCTTATTGGGGGCCATGATGAGCGTGGGCCGTTGCAGCTTCTCGATAACATTCGCGATCGTGTAGGTCTTACCAGAGCCCGTAACCCCCAGCAGAGTCTGTGAGGCCAGGCCAGAAGATATGCCGTCTAGGAGACCTGCTATCGCAGCCGGCTGGTCGCCGGCGGGTTGGTAGTCGGAGTGGAGCTGAAATTCGCCTGAATTCATTGTTGAGCCTCATAAGGGAGCGGGATTTTAGCTCATTTGGCGACACAATTTCAGGAATAAGCCCTAAGACTCCTGACACCCTTATGGCAACAACATTACAACAAACGGGTGTTGACCGAAAAAGGATGCCTCTATACAATCCTGTTCTTCAAAAGTTCCCCGATAGCTCAGTTGGTAGAGCAAATGACTGTTAATCATTGGGTCCGTGGTTCGAGCCCACGTCGGGGAGCCACTTTTACTACCTTCGCTACCCTAACGAGCCTCCATCTGCGATAATTCGCGCTGATAAAAATAAGAGACTCAACTTGAAAGGTATCATACTCGCAGGTGGTTCAGGCACACGTCTTCACCCGGCGACCGTCGCAGTTTCGAAACAACTCCTACCGGTTTATGACAAACCGATGATCTATTATCCCCTTTCAACGCTCATGCTGGCTGGGATCAGAGATATTTTGGTCATCTCCACACCTCTTGATACAAGTCGGTTTGAATTGTTGTTAGGTGATGGCAGTCAATGGGGTCTCAATATTGTATACGCTATTCAAGCTGAGCCATTGGGGCTAGCCCACTCTTTTATCGTGGGAGAAAAGTTTGTTGCTGGAGAAAATTGCGCTCTAGTCCTTGGAGACAACATATTCTGGGGTCACAATTTCTCCTCTATGCTGAAACAAACCGCAGAGAGAGAAAATGGCGCTACTGTATTTGCTTACCCTGTTAGAGACCCAGAACGCTTCGGTGTCGTCGAATTCGATGGCGAGCAGCGAGCTATCAGCATTGAAGAGAAACCGCTAAAACCAAAGTCTCGGTATGCTGTCACCGGCTTGTACTTCTATGACCAAACTATCACAGAGAAGGCGCACCAAGTTCAGCCCTCTGAACGTGGTGAGTTAGAAATAACCTCCATCAATCAGATGTACCTAGAAGAAGGCACTCTGCAGGTTGAATTGATGGGCCGTGGCACAGCCTGGCTTGATACTGGCACTCATGATTCTCTGCTTGAAGCTGGCCAATTTGTACAAACCCTAGAGCATCGGCAGAGCCTGAAAATAGCCTGCCCAGAAGAAATCTCATGGCGGATGGGCTGGCTCTCGGACCAGCAGTTAGAGGAGCTTGCAAAGCCACTTGTCAAAAGTGGCTATGGCGAATATTTGCTGGATTTGCTCCTACATAAGGCAGAAGGCAGAACATGAAGGTGACAGAAACAAATTTGCCAGGCGTTGTCATAATCGAGCCCCGCGTATTCGATGATGACAGAGGGTTTTTCCAAGAAGTATTTAATGAAGAACGGTATCGAGTAGAGGCTGGGATCTCAGAAAAATTCGTTCAAGACAACCATTCTCGATCTTCCTTTGGCGTTCTAAGAGGGCTTCATTTTCAGGTCGAAAAACCACAAGGCAAATTAGTTCAAGTCTCAAGAGGCGAGGTTTTTGATGTGGCGGTGGATATCAATCTAGAGTCCAATACCTACATGTCTTGGTTTGGCTCGGTACTGAACGACACGAACCACAAACAACTATACATACCGCCCGGTTATGCACATGGATTTCTGGTGTTGTCAGACATCGCTGACTTCCACTATAAATGTACTGACTACTACGCACCAGAGGATCAATCAGGCATCCTCTGGAACGATCCAGATATCACAATAGATTGGCCTGCAGAGAAAGCCCCCATCGTCTCTGAACGTGATGAAAAATTACCAACTCTTTCAGAGTACAACCATCGATGAATATCCGGCAATCGATTTCTCTTATCGACCTTCAAGCCCGAATGTCGCTGAAGTCCGAAGCGAGCAGGCTCTATTTGAGCTACTTATGGTGGGTCTTCGAGCCACTCCTCTTTGTAGGCGTCTTCTATGTCGTGTTCCAGTTCCTTCTAGCGCGCGGCCAAGAAAACTTCGTTCTCTTCTTGATGTGCGGAAAGATACCATACCTTTGGTTTTCCAAATCAATCACAATGGCCTCAAACAGCCTGCTGATGAATAAGGGACTTATTGCGGCAGCGAATCTGCCGAAAATTATTTTCCCTTATATCTCCATCCAAGAAGTGCTCTACAAGCAGTGGATCGTGTTCCTCGTTCTTTTTATCGTTGCTACCTATTATGGCAGTTACCCAGACCCCATTTGGTTCTGGTTAATTCCTTTGGTCATAACTAACTATGTGTTTTTATTATGCTTATCCTTAATCGCAGCAATGTTGGTGACCTACGTCCAAGATTTCAGAATTCTCATCAATATGGGCCTTTTGTTTCTTATGTTCGCTTCGGGAATTTTTTGGGACATACACGATATCCAAAGTGAGTACTGGCGAAACTTTGTCATGACCGCCAACCCACTGGCATTTATTATCGATGCGTATCGGCTAATCATTATCGATAACGTCTTGTATGATACGCAGCACCTATTCTGTTTGTTTATCATCTTCTCAACCGGCACGTTGATTGCCCACAAATTGTTTGCGAAGTTAAACTACAGTCTCACTCGCCAAGTTCTACAATCATAAGCTTTCGATGACAATAATTTTATCTGCCAAAAATGTCGGTCTCGAATTTAAAATTCGCGAAGGTCTATTTAAATCTTTTCGACATCAAGCCCTGCAAGACATTTCTTTTGAGGTGGCGCGAGGAGAAACATTCGGTGTCATCGGCAAGAATGGCAGCGGTAAAAGCTCACTGTTGCAGGTGCTCGCCGGTTTATTAGCACCGACTTCCGGGCGCTTAGAACTTCCGGAGGGCCCGATTAAACGTTCCCTATTAACCCTAGGGTTGGGCTTTCGTGCCGATTTATCAGGCGCCGACAATGTGATTCTGAGCCTGATATTGCAAGGTTTTTCCAAGCAACGAGCCCATAGTATGCTCAGCGAAATTCAAGAGTTTGCCGATATTGGTGAATACTTCAACAAACCAGTTCGCACCTACTCGGCAGGCATGCGAGCAAGAGTTGGCTTCGCCACGGGTGTTTGCTCCGAAGTCGATGTTTTGCTCATTGACGAAGTGCTCAGCGTCGGGGATGCTCAATTCAAGCAGCGAGCGGAGCGGACAATGCTAGATCGAATCTCGGGACAGCAAACCGTGATCTTGGTGTCACAATCGCCAGCGCAGATTCGAGACCTTTGCGACCGAGCTTTGTGGATCCATGATTCGTCGATCAAAGAAATAGGCGAGCCGGGACACGTTTCACGAGCCTATGTTAAGCATTTCGAGCTGGATGCACCCACTAATTCAATCTAAACAGGTCCTTCGTTTAAGGCATCGACAACCGGGTCAGTACCGTATGAAAACAGCACTAATAACAGGCATTACCGGACAGGACGGCTCCTATCTAGCCGAACTATTGCTAGAAAAAGGTTACCAAGTTCATGGGATAAAGCGGCGAAGTTCTCTCTTCAATACCGAAAGAGTCGATCATATTTATCAAGACCCGCATATAGAAAACAGCCAATTTCACCTGCATTATGGTGATCTAACAGATTCTTCTAATCTTACCCGTATCATCCAAGAGACTCGTCCAGATGAGATCTATAACTTGGGGGCCCAGTCCCACGTCGCGGTGAGCTTTGAAGCACCTGAATATACAGCGGATACCGATGCACTAGGTGCGCTTCGTCTATTAGAAGCGATTAGACTTCTAGGAGTGGAGAAAACCACCCGTTTCTACCAGGCATCAACATCTGAGCTTTACGGACTCGTGCAAGAAACACCCCAAAAAGAAACGACACCTTTTTATCCTAGATCTCCCTACGCTGTTGCCAAACTATATGCTTACTGGATTACCGTAAACTATCGGGAAGCGTATGGCATGTACGCTTGCAATGGCATCTTGTTTAATCACGAATCACCCAGGCGCGGCGAAACATTTGTCACCCGAAAAATCACTCGCGGGCTTGCCAATATTGCGCAAGGACTGGAGACATGCCTTTACATGGGGAACATAGACTCTCTGCGGGACTGGGGCCATGCCAAAGACTACGTAGAAATGCAGTGGCTAATGCTGCAACAGGAAACTGCAAAAGATTTTGTCATCGCTACTGGTCGGCAGATCTCTGTTCGGGAGTTCATCAAAATGAGCGCCGCCAACCTAGGCATCGAACTTAAGTTCAAGGGCAAAGGAACTGACGAGACAGCAACTGTCACCAGCGTTTCAAGTAACCTTGCGCCGAGCGTAAAGCCAGGCGATGTCATTCTCAAGATCGACCCCAAGTATTTCCGCCCAACCGAAGTTGAAACTTTACTCGGTGACCCTTCAATGGCAAAAAGAGAACTAGGCTGGGAGCCTACAACCTCGCTGGAAGAAATGTGTAAAGAAATGGTTCTGTCGGATCTGGAAGAATCTAAACGCCACGCCTTGCTGAAGTCCCACGGCTACGATATCAACCTGAAGACGGAAGGCTAACAAAATGCAAAATGTATTTATCGCTGGCCATCGCGGCATGGTGGGTTCAGCATTGATCAGGCAACTCGAGGAAAGAAACGGCATCAACCTGATCCTGCGTGACCGAAGCCAACTGAACCTGCTCGACCAGAACGCTGTCAACCGCTTTTTTGCAGAAAACAAGATTGATCAGGTCTATCTCGCCGCAGCCAAAGTAGGTGGCATTCACGCGAACAACACCTACCCCGCTGAGTTCATCTATCAAAACCTGATGATCGAATGCAACGTGATTCATGCTGCGCACCAGACAAACGTCAATAGGCTGCTATTGCTTGGGTCTTCCTGCATTTATCCAAAGTTTGCTGACCAACCGATGAAAGAGTCCTCACTACTAACAGGCATACTAGAGCCGACAAACGAGCCCTATGCCATCGCAAAAATAGCGGGTATCAAACTCTGCGAATCTTATAACCGCCAGTACGGTAGAGACTACCGTGCTGTTATGCCAACAAACCTCTATGGCCCGCAGGACAACTACCATCCTGAGAATTCTCATGTTATCCCGGCGCTGATTCGACGTTTCCATGAAGCAAAAATTAACAATGACTACGAAGTTGTAGTTTGGGGTACAGGAAAAGCGATGCGAGAATTCTTGTATGTGGATGACATGGCAGCGGCTTCCATCTACGTGATGGAAACTCCTGCCGACTACTATATTCAAGTAACGAAACCAATGCTTAGCCATATCAACGTAGGGACAGGCATTGATTGCACGATCCGAGAATTGGCTGAGACCATAGGCGAAGTAACGGAATTTGAAGGCAAGGTTACGTTCGATGACACCAAACCAGACGGAACAATGCGAAAGCTCCTGGATACAGACCTTCTAACGAAGATGGGCTGGCGCCCTGAAATGGCATTGAAAAACGGCCTAGGGAGAGCCTATGACGATTTCAAAAACATGTCGAAATTAGAATAGGCGTCACGACACTAAAGCGTCTATCTTCTCTCTAAATCTAGCATTTCCCAATGATACGACTTTAAATGCTAGCCACTTTGCCTTATCACCCTTTAGGCTACGGTCTCTCAAAGCAGGACTAACATCAGCAAGCTCTTCGGTGATGTGCCACGCACTGCCATGTGTTGCCACCAGTTCGACAAGTCGGGCAGATTCCGCACGAGTTAATTTCAATAGGTTACGGATGAACTCATCGTCCCAGCTTCGGCTGTTGGGAAGACTTCTGACCTGATCAACCAACGCTAGAAGTTCTTCGGTATCACTTTCGTCGAACGTTGGAGACTCTCGACTCACCGCTCTGAGTTCATTCTGAAACGCCCACTTATTACTGGACTCAGAAAATTCCGCTGCGAATCTGTCGATATTTAGTTCGGCACTCACATCCTCAGAATAGTTCTCATCGGATATAATAGAAAAGATCTTCCGCGCGATATCAACCGGATCATCGCGCAACACCAAGTGAGGATAGTTGGAATCTTTCAGATATCCCATCGTACCAATTTCCACACTTCCTATCGCTATGAAAGGCCTTCTAACACTCAGCAAATCGGGTAATTTGTTCGCCATCGAATACTTAAGGTAGGTCTCTGTTACTGGATCAAAGTTATAAGCAAGCACGTTTAATTTAGAACTCGCAAGCAATGCCAGGTATTCGTCATGATCAGCAATCGCCTCACAAACACGAACACAATCGAAGCTTTCAAGGTCGCGGCCATATCGCAAAACGTGAGTTTTTGACGTAAATATTTCAAATCTTAAAGACAGCGCTTTCTCGTCGTTCAAAGACTGTATTGCTTGTGCAAGAAGTTTGACTGTATGCAGACTCATATCAGGCTCGAGACCACCGAAATACCTTATAACTTCTTCATCAACCACCCCTCGCATAACTAAAGCACCATCTGATACAAAGTTATGAATTACTTCTATCTTTTCCTTATCAACATCAAAGGACCTCTCGAGCATATCAGCCATTTTGGGTGATATTGCAAAAACCCGCTGAGCTTTCCTAAAGAGATACTTCATCACGCTGTAGTAGGTTGACGCAGAGGCTTTGTCAGTCACTCTAACCTTCTCAATCCAGTCATCCATTAAATGAACTACAGTCGGCGTACCAAGGATGAACCCCAGAATCAACTGTAGTAAGAGCAACTCGTGATTGTTTTGGGTAGGCCGAAGGTACAGAACACTGGGGTTAAACTCGAACAAGCCCCTTATCACCGGATACCAATTTTCCTCGTCGGCACCTACAGGGAATGTGTCGTGTGGAACATTTTGGAAAGAGCTGACAAAACCATGTTCCGCATGAACATGAAAGAGGTGATCCTGCGGCCAACCATCAATTAGATTCTGCTTTAGAATTCCCGTCGCACATAACCAGTTCAGGTGTGTGAAGTCTACAAACGCTACTTTTGGGAAGCTAATATTCCGATCAAAAAGCTGGTAGTAACCTTGCCGTTCAAACAAGTTCAGGTTTCCGCCCACAGTCGAGTTTACAATCTCGGCTCCTTCGCGATCCGTGTACAACTTTGCCTTGCGGTAGGCCTGCAGCATGGTATGGACATTAGGGTCATGCCAACGATAGCCCTTGCCGAAGTACCTTGAGTCAAAGTGGTTAGGATCTGACGATTTGGAGACGAGCACGCCAGTGCCATAATCGTTTTTTCTATCGACATTCGCGACGGTATAACTCGCATCAACACCGACCAGATATATCTTCTTAAACCCGAGACTTACAGCAACCTGCAATCCAGTGTAAGTTACCGTGCCACCTGTATATGTCTTGTTGGCTGCATCGCAAGAAAAATCATGATCCACAGGGAAACTCGTCCGTGGCAAATGGTTAAGAAAGATTGTATTCCCAGACGGATTGAGACAATAACCGAGATACGATGGAAACAATTTGACGGGGCACTCGTAGGTTGAGATCTCCTCACTTCTGTCTTCTGCGACAAGATGATCTTCTACGATGTATATAGTTGGGACAAAAGTATCGTGAAGAAAAATCCCGTTGAACCCGATTGTCACCTCATTTGTTAATAGCGAGAGATCAGTTTTCTTTAAGCTCGGCCCGTTTCCAAGGATAAAAATCCTATCCTTACCTAGGGCCGAAATTGCTTTCTCCAGTTTTTCAAAGCGATCTTGCGACACGGCTTTATTCGCTGTTGACGCCAATTGGGATACTCGCCTGATTCCAACGACCTGATCTGCCAAAGAAATTTTTTCGGTGGGCAGATAAATTTCGGCCTTAAAAGGTGAGGCTTTTACAGCTTCCTTCCTCAGGTTCGCTAAATCAGATTTGTCATCAATACCACTTGGGTCATCCGTAATTTGATAGGGTATCTCAGTAAAATCAATAAGTGTGTTTTTGGGTTCTCGATAGAGTAACGGAGGACGCCCACCTTGATGGTCTTTATTTGCCACAAGCTTCGCGTGCCAAAATTCATAGTAGGAGGAAGGACCATCTTCTTCCAGTCTTGCCATACAAAAGTCTAGAGCTTTCTCTAGATTTCCAGTATTTAGAAACTCTCGAAAAATCGCGGCATTACCTTTAGCTCTAGTCATTTTCTAGATTCCAGAAAACATATCGTCAACCAACTTCTCCCAACTGTTATTCGCCTCGTATTTTGTGCGAGCGGCCACAGCGTTAGCCTTAAAATAGCCATAGTTCTCCGCGACCAGATCAATACATGAGAGCAAGCTTTCGGGACTTCTCATCTCGAAGTTCAATCCCAACCGATATTGTTGAACTTGGTCACCTAACCAAGTACCCGCTATTGCAATCACCGGGAGTCCTTGGCTGACAGCGTCTGTAAACACGCCACTTGTCCGATAAGTAAAGTGTGGCTTCCGATACGGCAGAACCACAATATCTGCACTCGCGAAGGCATTCTCGTAATCCTCGTCAGATAAATCTTGAGCCAATTCTTCTATCAAATTTTCAGGAATCAGATCCATCTTACGAGCTACAAATCTATACTCAGAATTGCAAGCTTGCAAAACTTCCGCGCAATTAAAAAAGGCTTGAACGAACGAGCTGCCTTTTTCGTCCTTCAACTGCCCAGGGAACAATACCTCAAATGGCGAGTCTCGATTTTCTCCCTTCGAGCGGCTCTGTTTTAAAAGCGGGTGAGGCTGCGCATCCGGCACAAAAAGATAGCTGGGCGTGTACTCTCCAATTGCTATTTTCTTTGAAATTCGCCAAATACGAATCCAGAGATCCGTCTCCAAACGCCCCATCCCCATCGAAAAAATGCAGCTCTTTTGGCTCAGACATAAAGATTTGTGGATGCTGGGAGAGCAACTGCGCCATCTTGGTTGTTCCGGCTTTCGCAGCGCCTAGTCCAAGAAAGTTAGGCTTTGGCATTTTGAATCGAGATAGTCTGCTGGGTACGAAATCTAGTCGGGATCACTAAGACTTCCCTGGATACCACCACTAGCACTGATACACGCGCCGTGAACAAAACTGGACCTTTCGGAGCAAAGGTAGAGCGCGAGCTCAGCAACCTCACGCGGTTCTGCCAATCGAGAAATAGGATGAAACTTGGCAAGTTCTTCCAGCTTGTGCTCTTGGCCCGTGAAGCCGGCTTTTAGCATGTCAGTACCAACGGCTGCAGGCTCAATCGCATTGACCCTGATTTTGTCGCGCAGATCTACCGCCAGATTTCTGGTCAGCGCGCTAAGTGCCCCTTTGGTTGTCGCGTAGGTAACAAATCGTTCTTTGGTCTGTGTCGCGTGTATGCTGCTAACGTTTACGACACTGCCTCGATTGCGCTCAAGTTGCTCAAGAAAACCTTGCACCATAAAAAAAGGCGCACTCAAGTTAACATTGAAGCTCTCGCTCCACTGGGTCCTGCTCACGTCAGCGCAATGACCCAAGATTTGCACTGCAGCGTTATTGACCAGCGCAGATATACCAGCGCCCCCAGTAATTTCGCCTGCATCTTCGATGAACGAGGTTGCATAAGCCTCGTCAACCACAAAGCGTTCCAGGTCGAATTCAACACGAAAAACTCGGTCATGCTCGTCGATTCTGCTGGGCACCTTGTCAACCGCAATCACCTTGTACCCATCCTCGACAAAACAAGTCACTATTGCCTGACCAATACCACCACTGGCGCCGGTCACAAGCGCCCACTTTACATCAGTTGCCATGCAGAAAACCCGCCAGCTTCTCGATTGCCGACTGTGTCGCTCGCCTTACGCCCTCGCGGGTGTTGGATCCGTTATGAGATCCAAACAGACAACGCGGAATCGCGTGCAGCGGTGAGGTAAGGGGTAGTGGTTCGGTTTCAAAAACGTCTAGCGCGGCGGGGCCAAGTCGTCCAGATTTCAGGTGCTTTATCAGCGCCTGCTCGTCAATCAAAGGCCCCCGCGATACATTAACAATCGAGGCACCCGATTTCAGCTGTGAGAGGGCCGCGTCATCCAACATATGATGATTATGCTGGTTCAATGCGCAGGTAAAGATGAGGAAATCGACATCGTCTAATCCTTCTGGAAAAGACTTTCGCTCAACGAAGCCGTATCCTTTGTCGCCGTCTACGCCAGGATCATAAACATAGGCGCGAACGTCAAAACCACTCAAGCGCCGAACGACAGAGGAACCAATGTCGCCGAAGCCTACGACACCAATCGTCTTTCCACTGATGCTCATACCAGGCGGTTTTGGCCAGCTGCCAGTTCGAACACCCCGGTCTATCTCAAAGGTATGACGCGCCAGAGCAATCATATAACCGATTGCGAGATCCGCGACTTCGCCCCCGAACATATTTGGGGTGTTTGTTATCGGAATAGAAAGATCGCGGCAGGCGTCAAAGTCAACATTGTCGACCCCAATTCCCCACTTAACGGCCGCCTTAAGATTGCCAGCAACAGCCGCCTCAAAAACTCTGCGGCTCGCCGGGTCGTCACCGATAACCCAGCCATCATAGTCTGGCAAGAGAGTTATCAATTCGTCTTCTGACAGAATGTGCGTCGTTTTGGCAGGCACAAGCTCAAGACCAAGGGCTTGCGCAGGGGAATAAAATTCTTCAATCATGCCCAGCATTGGAGGGCAAGTAACGAGCACACGTTTCATTGATTCGTTATCCTTGTCGTGAGGAGCGCTGACACCATCTCCCAGTCATGGGGTTCGTCTATATCAAGAGACTCCAATGGCGGCGTTACCATCATCATAGGGTGTTCACCAATTCGAGCCTGCGTTTTCACGAATGAGTCCTTTGTGAAATAGTAGAGGCAAGAGTTTTCCTCAAACCATGGCTCCAAATCCTGAGTTCGGAGCAGATTGTTCGGATCGTGATTTACAGGCGACGTATCCTCCCGGTAGAAGCGCGTCTGGATGCGGTTCACAGTAAACAGTGAGTCCTTCTCAGGCGCGGCTTCCAGCTCAGCCAAGCCACGACATATTGTTTCCGAGGTGACCAGCGGGTTCGTTGTGTGGGTCATCACATAAAGGTCTGCAGCAACATGATTGATGTCATCTTCAAGAATCCGATTCATGCTAACGAAATCACCACACAGGTCAGCTCGTCGATCCCGAATCTGTACCCGATCTGATTCGGTCAGGCCGTTCTCTGCCAGTATATGACGCGCGTCAGTGTTGATGACAACCTGCGAAATTTCGTCGATGTCCAGAAGGCTATCAAGTATCCACCTAAAAAGTGGCTTGCCCGCGAGATCACGAAAGTTTTTGCCCTTCACTCGTTCGCTGTGCGCCTTCATGGGGAGCAACGCGATAATCTTTTTGTCCATGGTAAACGTGTTTCTCCAGGTCTTTGGGGTAAAAGTAGTTGTGTTTACGCTCAGCCTTTAGCCGCTTCATTTCTCGGCTACCCTGATATGTGCCCCAGTAGTGGTTAAACCGAAAGAGAACAATCTCCCAAAGCTTGAGATGCAGCACCTTGTCGTTCAGCGCGACAGCCGTATCTGCCAAAACCCCGGAAATGAAATAGCGCAAGAAGTCTGCCAGGGAGAAATGAACTTCAGGCATAATATGCTGTAGCGCATAAGCTTCTCGTTCATACCGAATCCTGACTCGCTGCCAGGACTCATCATGTATGTGCCATACCGACGCATCGGCCACATACCCAATCTTGTGGTCTGTCTCAACAAGCAGTTTCGCCAGGTGCATGTCTTCCAGACCGGTGAGATCTTCATTAAATCTGAACTTTGCCCAGGTCGCACTAAGAATGGCGGCATTCGCATTGTTACAAAAAAATCCTTCCTGCGGCAGCTTTGAATAGACCGGGTAGAATTTTTGAAACAGCAGTTCTTCAGAATATTTGGTTGTGTCTCGGCCCTGTTGCCGACCATAAGAATACGAAACCAGGCCGTCAGCGAGCGGTTTACAAAGAGTATCTAACCAGTCGACCGACACTGGAATGCAGTGACCACTTATAAAAACAAGTATATTGCCGTCTGCAAATTCACAACCCTGGTTCAGCGAGCGACCAAAGGTGAATTCTTCCTGAGCAATGTGCGTAACCCTGCAACCATAATTCTCTGCAATCAGCAGGGTATCGTCAGTTGATCCTGAATCAACAATGACTACCTCGTGCAGCACAACCTTGTCTGCCTGGCACGCAATGGCATCAAGCAACTCTGCAAGATAGGCTTCTTCGTTGTATGTACGAATGACAATACTGGCGAGCATCGGGACCTGGCGCGTGTTGGCTAACGCGCAATTCTATTACATAAGTGAGTTAGATTGAACCGCTATCGTTGCCACTCATACCGTGCAGCGCACTTGCCATCAATGGAAACAGTTAGATAGTGGGCGCTTTTCGAATACATCACAACTACCACCGATTGTCGCATCAAATATATGCCTGCCCACCGCTTCGAAGCGCTGACGAGCAATCCTAAAGGACTCTTCTGAGTTGGCCAGATCGGGATTATCCCAGGCCTGGTTGGCAAAATAGGCCGGCGAGAAGTGATTTTGATCAGTGCCCTTCAATAATGTCGTTTCGTTCGGTTGGCCATCGAAGTCAAAGCGGTGGTCAAGGCCAACAATGACAACCCGCGCGAACCCCATATAGTAAGCAAGCTGCAGGGCGACATAGGTCACGGTCCAACCTTCATGCAGACCATATAGTGGGGTTTCAGAGAATCGGTCCTGAGGATGGGTCGTGTTTAAGACATAGGTTAAGGCGTCGTTGCAGAACAGGTCATTGGCTCGATTGCTGAGAAATTTGACGCAGTTGAGTCCTTTGATCTCGCCTGCGGCCTGCCTTAGGACCAGTTCATTTACCGCTACATAATAACTTGGATAAAACCTAAATTTCTCAAACCCAAGATAAATTTTGTTCAGGCCAAAGGTTAGCCGTCCTCTTATCAGGTCGAAATCGGTTTCATTGAGCGACGGGCCATTGGCGACCAGCACTGCGGTCTCACCTCGATGGCGATCCCTAATAAACCGATCGAGACGATCATTTAGTAGCAAATCGTACGCCATATCAAATGTAGTCGTATTTCAGAAGCCAGGTCAGATTCTGAGACGTGATTTGCCTGATCTCCGATTCATTTAGCGTATCGGTATAATTTAACTCGTGCTTAGGGTCTGTAATGTGTGTTTTGGAGAGCAGCGTTGTATTGTATTTGTCCGTTGGCAGATTAAGAACCTCTTCCCGCACTCGACTAATATCCACTCCCTCCAATCCAACAAATTCAAGCAGCTGCTGAATAGAGCGGTACGGATCATTGATAAACTCTTCGTATCGAAACACATAGTCACTTTTTCCGGCCCAGAGCTCATCAAGTGACCTGTTGTACTTTGCGTAAGCAACTGCGCCACCTAATTTCTCACAAAGATCAAAATTGCGCCTTACGCCCGAGGCAACGGCGTCCCTCAAATCTCTTACCGCAGTGATGATGACCGTTTCGGCTGGCAGCAGGTCATCACGAAGTTCATGTACCTTAATCAGGCGAATGGGTCGAGTACGAGGTCCGAGCACCCACTCTCTCTCGGAATAACCTGATTCAAACGGGATCGAAAGTTGGTCCAGCGCCACTCGAAGAATATTGAACAACGCGGTGGAGCCAGAGTGACGCATGCCTGCAATCACGATGTCAATGTTAACGCTGCCGGAGAGGTCGGGATTCTTTTCGTGTCCGCTGCTCGTCGTCGATCCAATTCGCTCGCGCTCACTCTCTGAATAGAGCACGTACTCTTTAAGGGCTTTATAATCGTGGCGGAGCTTACGGGTAGACGCAAAACGGCCATTCTTCTCGCGCGCTTTTTGCTCGTCCTCAAGTAAAGCTTTGGCCTGCGAGATCATGCCCAGCCTTCCCATCTCCCGCATGGTCCTGACATCTTTGAGTACTTCCCGTCTGTCGCTACGCTCTACCTCGAGCGCTGCTCGGAAATGCTCAACTGGCTTTTTGTCATCACCGGCCAGAAGAAACAATCTACCCATTGTATTGTGGACACCGGATATCAGAAGCTTGGCAATCAGCCTATTATCTGCGCCCCAGCTGCTAGCAAGCTGAATGTACTTCTCGGCGCTTAAGGTATCACCCTGTTGAAAATGCGCAGCCGCACGGAACAGAGCAAATAGATGGCGATCCTGATGATCCCGAAACTTTTGTGGATCGACGAGCAACAATGAATCCCAGTCACCTGTTTTCCACATGAGGCGGGTCTGTTCCAACTGGCTAGCGTCCTGATCATCATACTGAATCAATCCGGGTCGATTCGGTTCTCCGTCCTCATCTCGCCTGCTAGCAGGAAAGTCGTTATCTTCTTCAGAACGCTTTTTCACGTAACACCACGTCTTTAATTAGCTCTAATTGCGACTCAGCGCGGACGATTTCTTGGTCCAGCATGGACTGCCGGTAGTCAAGTTCCTGATTCTCCTTGTTTAACTTCTCAAGCGCCTGCTCGCTAAGACTCAGACTTTCTTTTGCCGTTTTCAGCTTGTTTTCCAACTCACCTATTCGACTGCTTTTTGACTCGAGATCTTCCCGCAGACCGCTTAACTCTGATTCCAAAATCTCTACCCGACCGACAGCAGTCGCACGTTCTTTGGCAATAGTTTCAAGCTGTAATTTATTCTCATCCAGTTGTTTCTGACGCTCTGCCTGAGCAGCGATCAATTGGGAGGTTGCATTCGATGCAACTGCTGTGGATTCAGCTAGCGCCTGGTCTTTTGACTCGAGATCTTCCCGCAGACCGCTTAACTCTGATTCCAAAACCTCTACCCGACCGACAGCAGTCGCACGTTCTTTGGCAATAGTTTCAAGCTGTGATTTATTCTCATCCAGTTGTTTCTGATGCTCTGCCTGAGCAGCGATCAATTGGGAGGTTGCATTCGATGCAACTGCTGTGGATTCAGCTAGCGCCTGGTCTTTTGACTCGAGATCTTCCCGCAGACCGCTTAACTCTGATTCCAAAATCTCTACCCGACCGACAGCAGTCGCACGTTCTTTGGCAATAGTTTCAAGCTGTAATTTATTCTCATCCAGTTGTTTCTGACGCTCTGCCTGAGCAGCGATCAATTGGGAGGTTGCATTCGATGCAACTGCTGTGGATTCAGCTAGCGCCTGCTTCAGGTCGCTGATCTGTTTATCCGCTTCAACTTCACGTGTTTTTTGCCTCTCGTCAGCCGTCAGAAGTTCCGCAGACAGTGAGAGCGCCTGATTTTTTGATGCCGCAATTTCAGCATCCAGTCGAGCGACCTGAGCCGCGTGTTCTGCGTCTTTCTTTAGTACACGAGAGTAGGTCCCGGTGAGCAGCAAACGATCTTTCCCGCAGGAGGATGATTGCGCTTCAAAATAGTTCGCTGCGAGCAAATCCCTGAGCTGAGCTTCACAGGCCGAATTCTCGAAGTCCGGTGAACCCGAAGAAACGGCTATCTCAACTGTCGCAAGGGACACAGTTTCCTTTGACTCAGTCAGCAAAGACGAAACAAGTGCAAGTTCATTGCCAGCACAATCCAGACGAACGGTCAGGACGCATTCGCTTCGCTGGTCTAGCAGTTGCCTGAAGGTAGTTTGTTCCACAGGCTTTTGTTTGACCAGCCGGAGCCCTGGATACCGTTCAAGCAGACCTGTTGGCTGAAAAAAACCTGAGCAAAAGCCTGGGCTGGCCAGCGAGAACAGCTTTGATGTGTCGACGTCTGTAACCAGGGCCTGTTCAAGCACGCTGACGTTTGGCATGGCTCTCGTCATTTTCATCAGCGAAAACTCAAGCAGAGGGTGCGGTTCCAATAGCAGCACTTCATCAAACTGCTCAAGCTCCGCCAAATCGAGGCTTTCGCCACTGCCGGCACCCACATAAATCAAAACTGACATGGCCACTACTCTTCTCCCGCTATTACTCTGCTGAGCCACTCATCAAATGGACAAAACACTTGGTTACGGTGCTGCTTAATCTGCTCTAAGTCGCAGGCTTCTTTGCATTCATCACCTTCCGCAAGAACCGAGAGGCTTCACGCCGCAGCCAAGTCCTTGCTGGCGCAAGTATAGGCACGTTACGCGCCAAGGCCAACCACAATACCCCTGAAGATTTCTCAGCATAATACTGCGGATCATAATCAAGCGTCACTCTCTCGGTACCGGATAGCAAATCCTTAAGCTTCTTATGGCTAACAAATCCACGATGCCACGCGAGCAGCTGAGCGCGGGGTCCGCAATCGCGAGGGTGGTCAAGACAGCGACCTCTAACCTTCGGCCGCGTTTCTTCTGCGTCCTTCAGCCTTACCGTGCAACACATAATGAGCAAGCGGGTTCATGCCAGCCTCTGCTACGTCCCGGTATTCCCCGAGATACCAATCACAATCGAAGTCGCGGTTTGGGCGCCTGCCTTCTTGCCAGCCGTGCGCGATGAAATGAATGGCCATTGGGATAGGGCTACTCGCCACATCAGGATATTGAGACTTGTACCAGCGTGTATCAATTTCGGGATGGGGGCTGACGTTCAGCCGCGTCCCAATTCGCAGGTAGTGGAGCAAGGGCGGCATGTCGATTGTGTCAAGCGTGAGCCCAATCTGGGAGAGGTAGTATTCTGTGTCGAACAACGGGTGGGGATCAAAGCCTGACTTCCAGCCTGCTAGCCGGTAATGCAGTAACGGAAAATGCCTTTCCCCTACCTGCTGGTCATAGTAGGTGCGATCAAACAAGTGCTTCGTGAATTTGCGCACCTCGCCGGAGCGAAGCGGTTGAATCGACTTTACCTGTTCGGCCGGCGAATCCAACGCAGCATAGACCTGCATTTCGCTGAATTGCAGATAGTAGCGTTCAAGTTCTTCCTGCACCTGATGCAGTTGGAGCAGCAGGAGTTCATTTTCTTGCCGGACTTCTTCGTTTTTTGCCTGGCTCTCAGCCGATTGTTCGCTGGCTGCCAAAGTAGCAACGGCTGATACTGACGCACTCTTTTCCTGCTCTTGCGCTGCGAGAAAGTGCTTTTCAAGCTCCTCTTGCAGCTGGTGTAGTTGGAGCAGCAAGAGTTCATTTTCACTGACGAGTTCATCGAGCTTTTTGCTCGAGACGTTTGAGGAACCCAATGAAGCGATTGCACGTTGGGCTCGTCTGGCCGAATTTTCCAGCTCCAGTCCTTCCTGCCCATCGACTGGTATGCACAGTGCAGTCGCCTCCTCCAGCACGCGCAAGGTTTCAAGATCAGTCTTTATCAGGTTTTCCAACATCAGCGACCAGATCGGATCCTCGTTCACTAGTGAGATGTCGATCTTTTCAACCGGCGATTCGAGCAACAGGCTGTCGTTGATAACAGAAAGCGCCGACGCTGCACCCTCCTGCATGCTGGCAATATTTAGGATTATTGAGGGTCCTTCGAATGCCTGATAGACCTCGACTAATGCACGGGTCTGAGCCCGCCAGGCTGCAACTTCAGCCGCAGGATCGGCAGTCGTACGGGCCGGAAGTGCAAGAATAAACAGAGTAGGCAGGGCACCAGCTACGTTCTCACAGTCTAGTATTTCGGTTGCCGTTCCGTCGATACTTACCTGTAAATCACCCGGTCGATTGCTAACGACCGCTAGCCTTTGGTCTGAATCCATCCTAATTATCCTATTGAACTTTCTGCACTTTCAGAGGAGACCATTGAAGTCGCATCCTAGTTAATTGGTAGGGTCGTGTGAATGCCTACGCTCTCAAAAATGGCTGTATCATACAGGTGTTGAATAACATCAAGCCACTCAGTCGGCAAATTAGCGATGAGCGTGCTAGCCTGATCGGTGAGACTGGTGCACTACCGGTACCGGAAACTACCCACGAATTTTTCTGACGAGGCGCAAATTCTTCAACATAACTATTACTCGCCTTCCTTTTTGGTGTTTAAGCCAACAAATTTTAATGCGCTCTTCATTAACACTTGGCCATTACTGAAAGAGTAGTCGCGCTCGATAATCGTCAACCCTTTCTGTTGCGTTAGTAGCGATTTGAATCAAACTAGGCTCCAAGATTTCTGGTTCTTCTGCGTGTTAAACCACATGTACTTAGTTAAGATCATGCAGCGATTTGTACTTCGACCAAATTACCATTTGTTACACTTAATATTGCCCTATAATCCGGTACCAGGGCGGCTTCCTAAATGATCTAAAAATGATTTTGTTCTTGACGGAAGTAGAGGGCGAGTATGTTTAATATATCACTAGAGGCTGGCAAAATGCACTTTGAAAGATCAAATAAGTTCCTTTGATATGAAGTTGCATGTAAAAAACAATCAGAAACCCGACGGCATCATAAACCAGATCAAGCAGAAGCCTCCCTTTCTGACAGTCATCGTACTGAGTTGGGACCGATTAGAGCTGCTGCGAACAACCGTACTTTCTCTGCTGGCCAATACCTATTGTCCTTTCGAGATGATAATAGTTGATAACCATTCCTCCGAGAATTGCAGGAAGTGGCTGCAAAATATCTCAGATCAGCACAAAACAATACAAACGCTGTTCTTAGATGAAAATCTTGGGGGTGAGGCTCTCAACTATGCTATGAAAATGGCGAAAGGTGATTTCATACTCATCTCTGAAAATGACCTTGAATACTCTCAGCGCTGGGACATCAACATGCTAGCGCCTTTCTACCACTTCGCAGAACTTGGTCAGCTATCCCCTTTCTCGCCGAACCCAATGATTGAGATGGGAGAACTGTGGAATAAGAAGCCGTATAGCGTCATTTTCTCGCAAGGATTCGAGCTAAAGGTCGCGAGCCAAAACGTCGGCACTTCATGCCTCATCCGAAGAAAGATAATAGATTCTGGGATCAGATTTGGCAACGTGCAAAGTGCAAACGGAAACGTGCTATTTCCTGCTGATGCAAAGTTCTCGTCCGACATCAAGCGCCTAGGATATCTCGTTGCTTGGTCGAACAGATATCAGGTTATAAACTGGGGGCACATTCGGGCAACCTGGGTTTCATCGGAAGACTATTACCAAGAAAACTGGTCGGCTAAATCATCATCACGCATTGATGGATTAGGTGAATATGATAGCTTTCTATTGTCACTAGAGAATGCTGATCAGGCCGAAAGAGAATCAATATTAAAAACTAAAGTCGGAGAACTCCTACAAGAACTCGAAATTGAAAGAAACCCTCCAGCACCACCAACCACCTATTCCGTCCAGTCACAGTTATTTGTCTCAACTGACAACGAATTTGTTCCAGATTCCGTGAGCCTCACGAGGGCAAACCCGTACTCTCCAGAGTTCAGCGTCGAATTTGATCTGACAAGCTTTGGGTCGATAGACCAACTCCGTTGGGACCCATATGAGGGTCATTCATGCCGAGTCAAGCTTTCCTCAATAACGCTTATCGATCATCTTGGGGAACATTCTAGCATCGAACTTAGCCAAGTTGAGCATAACGGAGGCAACCAAGACAGCTCGTCAGTGGTGGTGTTTGATACTACCGATCCAATGTATATTTTCGCCGTTTCAGGGGAATTTACGCGATGCCGCCTGTCAGGAAAGTGGGAGATCATCGAACTCGAAAATGAGGATAAAAGCCTCGAGGTACAAATTGGCGAGATTTTACCAGGAACATACAAATTTGAACTGAGCTCTGCTGATAAAACAACAAAGATTGAGTACTTTGAAAGCCATCCTATCTATTCAATGCCGTTTGAACACATCCAGGTTGACGTTATTGAATCGAGCAGCTCCACACTCTTTCTTGTCATTGAAGTCACAATCGCGTGTGATGATTTATGGGTCCAATACAGTTTTAGTGAAGATGCCAGAGATCACTGCAACGCAGATTTTGCTGAGATTTCGCTCATTCAGCTCGCGCTTCTTAAGTTTAGGTGGACTGCGGCACGCGGTATTCATAGACTGCTTCATCAAAAAACAATGCGGCAATTACCAAGATCGTCGCCAGAGACATATAGTTCCCTATCACCTGCGGCGTTCAATCAGTTTTTGGCAGAGCAGAACAAACATAGCGAGCACTAGTGGTGTGGAAAATATCAATAATCACAGTTTGCAGAAACGAAGTGGAAGGAATTCGCCGCACGTTAGAAAGCGTCAAAAATCAGCGGTATCGAAATTTTGAGCACATCGTTATCGATGGTGGTTCGAGTGATGGAACAAAAGAAATCATCGATGAATTCGCGCACTCCTTAGCACATTTTACAAGTGAGTTAGACAATGGTATCTACGCTGCTCAAAACAAAGGAATTGAAGCGGCAACTGGTGACTACGTTCTTTTTATCAACGGCGGGGATGCCATTCATGATGAAAATGTTTTGCAGGATGTTTTTTCAACTAAACGCGAAGCGGACATTATTTATGGAAACCTTCTAATTGAGGAACAAGATGGTAGCGAAACTTTAGGGCGTACTCCGCCGGAAATCACCCTCGATTTTTTGTTGCGCGGGACCCTCTGGCATCCCGTAACTTTTATCAAAAAAACATTGTTCGCGGAGCTTGGATTCTACAATGAGCAGCTAAAGATAGTCGCCGATTATGAGTTTTTCATACGTGCACTAATGCTTCAGGGCGCATCATCAGAACACGTAGAGCGAGTGATTTCTAAGTTTGATACAAGTGGCATTGGTTCAGACCCAGATATGCTTGATCTGCACATGAAGGAACGCCTAGAGGTCCAAGAAAAAAACTTTTCTCAACCTATCCTTAAGATGTTCGAAGAACTTGAAAGGTATAGACTCCACAACGATCATTTAGCTAAACAAATAGAATTAATGGATTTTGAGCTAGCTGCAGGAGAGAATGTTTTCTCCAGCTTAAAAAGCAGAATTCGTCGAGCATCTCAAAGCATCGCAAAACTATTTTTCAATGACAAATAGATTGGTAAGTTGTTAGTCCATGACAGGTGTGATTCCGCGTTTTCTCAATCCTTTATTCGCGACAACTCAAGCCGAAGCTAATCGCTCAACATATATGCTTGTAACTTCCTTATGAGGCAGTTCGGCGGCTGAAATCGACCAATCGTTGTAACCAATTTGCCCCATGAAATCAGACATAATGGGTTTGAAAAACTCAACGTCTTCTTCATGGAAGAACGACTTCCATGACCCATAGCTACTGGACCGTTTTGTTCGTCTAATTAAATCATCTTCGGTAATCGCGTAGTTGAGACTAAACCCCAAATACTTCTCAAGGTGCTCTACTCGCTTGTCAATAAGATCCTCATAGCGAACGGCAAACACGCTATTGGGTTTGGATACGTAATAACTAGAGAATTCATTCATGTAACTGACGAAAGACGCGAGCAGGTCAGTGTTAAATAATTCACTGGTTCGATTTAATAATTCTTGGAAAGGTATTCTTTTTTCACCCTCTTCTATGGTCCTAAGCGTCACAAGCCATTCTTCTAGCGATGAGTCTGTCAACTTACCCTGGTCCTTTAAAGGCTTTACCAGATAGAGCAGTCTCGAAACTAATTCATCTCTAGGATCTCGGACAATGATAACTTTTTTGTCGAACCTTACTGGCAGCTCGTCTGCCAATAGCGCGCTCATCAAATTAGGCTTGCTAGACCAATGCTCGAAAATGAGTTTGACCACCTCATTGCCAATGGGTTTTTGAAGATAACGATCGAATATGAACTCCGCTGCCTTTGGCTCCATTTCAAGCGAGCAATCACCAAGTGAATTCTGCATCGCTTTGGCCAAAAAAGTGGTCCCTGTCTTGGCTTTGCCAACAACCAGAATCGATATGTAGGACTTTTCTATAGTTATCTCAGGAGGTCCTGAGCTTAACTTTGAAGTTTCAGGTTGCCTCTGCCAGAGAGTACTAATTCTTTCTTTTATCGTTTTGTTCATTGTTGAGCCTCAACTACCAGCAAGCACAAACCATTCTCACTTTAAGCAGAAGCCAGAGGAATAGGCGTAAGGCTTTTCATAGAAAGATTCGGATTATAATGGTGATCGATTTTCGGAAGTACATCCTTTAAAATCAACTTATCTCCTTCGGGAAGCCCTCTGGATCGCGAGGCCGACTCTAAGTGTATCATTCTAGCTGAAGGTAAATACACATTCCTCAGGCCGCTGGCTTCAAGTCGAAGGCAGAGTTCTAGATCCCCGGCTACTGTTAATGCTTCATTAAAACCGCCTATTTGAACGAACTCAGACTTGGCGATGGCCAAGCAAGCACCCGTAACAGCGCTCACCTGCCGCCGACATAATGGGTGTGCAAAGAAACCGCGTTCACCGGCACCAGGCACATCGTTACCGAGGTAAATGTGATCTGCATACCCGCCGAAGCCAAGAACAATACCTGCATGCTGAATAAGGCCGTCTGGATAGAGAAGAAGTGGGCCTACAGCTCCGACACCGTCCTCAAGCACCACGGCCGACAACTTAAATAACCAACCCGGGTCCAGAATTTCGATATCGTTATTCAAAAATATTAAGACGTTTCCAGACGCGACTTCTACCGCGTTGTTATTTAGCTCAGACCAGTTAAATGGGATGTCGCACTTGATACCCACAACCACCCCCGCTTGCTCAGCGCGGTCGAGCCAAGCGATAAACTCTGGGTCCGCAGAGCCATTATCGACAACGATAATCTCATACTCAATTTCGTATTGGTGTTTTTGAATCGAGTCAATGCAGTTTTTTAGGAGGTCGAGCCTGTCTCGAGTGGGAATGATGATCGAAACACGGCAGGTGGCATTCGGGGCAATATAGAGGTCTGGCTCAATTGATTGCGCTTGTGTTAAATCGGTATCACACCCAAAGAAATCCTGACTAACTTTTATAGTAGAACGCCAGGGACGAGCGGGTGCGAGATGGTGGGTTAAAACCTCCGGAAAGCGTGCCACGTTAGACGCACCACCTAATACATTGAGCCCAAGCTCATAAAGTGATTCACAACCTTCCGGCCATGCAATCGAGCTTAGATAGCGTGTTCGCGTCGCCCAGGCAGGCAGAGTATTAGGATCCAAGAGCATTTCCCGAGAGAATGACCCTTTAAAAACTGGGCTATGGCGCACTCCATTCTCCAAAAAGTCGTGGTCCCAAATCACAGCGTCAGCACTCTCTAACAGCTCATGGACATAACCCATCAATTCCCAGTTAATCGAAGCAGGGCTGGCTAGTGCGAGCACATAGTCTGTTTTGGCATTTCGTGTCAGCATTGAGACCAGCTCGCCCGCATTCAAAGCCTGCTCTGAACCCAGAACAATTACCTCTTCCACATATTGGGATTTCGCCAGCTCGTCGATCCAATCAGCAAAATCGATGGCGTTATTTGCCGCTAGTATCACCGTTATACTGTGCGAGGGCGTAAAGGGCACAGAAGCCTCGTGCTCGACCCAGTGTTTATACAGCAAGGGATCATTACGTCGAAGATAGGCACACCGAGAGATCAACCATCCTCCAGCGCCTCTATATCCTCGCAATTTCGACTCTGTGAAGGCGGCTCTTAAAAGACCGAAATGCCCACCAAGATCCTTAACGATCCAACGACGAGACCTCCAGAGGAACTTGAGCGCCCAGATCATATCCAACGTCTTTTTTGGCAGCGCCATCGTCATTCCATTCTTTACACGAAGTATCTACGCCGTGTATCTAAACCGTTTATATAAGCCAAGGTTTGGTCCCGCACCGCAACAACTGTTCGCGAAACTGGAACAATGCTTGCTGGTTTGACCTGGATCGACGCACCAGCCAATAGCTCCAGCTTCCTTAGCAGCTAGCATTCACGTAATATCGCATGCGTCACCCTCTCAGCGGAAGCGTTCGCCAAAAATTGAAGCGATTAACAGGTATTATCAAAAAGGCAATTTCTCACGAAGGCTCACTCAAGTCTCTTTTTAGCAAGAGTATTTCTGTGGTTCGCAACGAGGGGTTGGGGGGTATGAAGCGCAGAATCCGACATCTACAGATCGTTTCTCGACAACTTCTTCCTTCCCCAGCAAGCCGAGCAACGAATTATGAGACATGGCTCGCAACAAACGCAACCGCCTCTTCAGGCTATCCGCGGTGGGTCTTGCGCAATAATAAAAGCCACCCAAGAATTAGTATTGTTTGCCCGATTTATGAACCAGACCCAGAATTTCTCTATGAAGCGGTTGAGTCTGTACTCAGCCAAAGCTACCAGAATTTCGAGTTAATACTGGTTGATGACAAATCACCAAGCTTTGATCTAACAAAATTCCTCGCTGCTTTTAGCGACCCAAGAATTATTACCGTCAGCCGCAGCGAGAACGGTAACATTTCCGCTGCCACCAACAGCGGTATCGAACAGGCAACTGGAGACTATATTGCTTTTATGGACCAAGATGACCTCTTGGCAACCGATGCATTGCTTTGGGTCGCTGCAACCATCTCGAAGCATCCCCATTTAAAACTCATCTATTCGGATGAAGACAAACTCGATGAATCCGGAAATAGGTGCGACCCTCATTTCAAGCCTGATTGGAATTACCACTACTTCCAAACCTGTAACTACATCTGTCACCTGGTGGTCGCTGAAACAGCAACAACGAAAGCCATCGGCGGTTGTCGACTGGGGTATGAGGGCGCTCAAGACTTTGATTTTTTGCTTCGATTCACCGAACAACTCTCCCCTGCCGAGATCTATCACATTCCTCTGATCCTCTATCACTGGCGCAAGCATAGCGGCAGCACATCCTCGGATATATTTGCAAAACCCGAGGCAATAACCGCTGGTCTACTTGCGCTCCAAGATCACATCTCGAGAACGAAAATAGAGGCAGAAGCCTCGTTAAACCAAATCCGGTATCACGTTCAATACAAATTAGAAGATAGACCAAAGGTCACAATCATCATCCCTACTCGAAATATGGTTGAGGTTTTAAGGCCTTGTATAGAGAGTGTCAGAAAACTCACCGACTATGATAACTATCACATTTTGGTCATCGACAATGGTAGTGATGAGCCCGAATCACTCAAGTATCTGGAAGAGATCTCGGCGTTTGCCACTGTAATTAAGGACGATAGTGAATTTAATTTCGCCTCTCTCATCAACAAAGGCGTTGATATTTGCGATTCTGAATTGGTTTGTTTGCTAAACAACGATATAGAAGTGATTACACCAAACTGGTTGGGCGAACTGGTGGGTGTTATTCAACAAGACAACGTCCAGATTGTGGGCGCTAAATTACTCTATGAAGACGATACCGTACAGCATGGCGGTGTGATATTAGGCATTGGCGGCGTCGCAGGACATGCACATAAATTCTTCCCAGCAGAGTCAGGTGGCTATTCAGACCGAAACATTTGTCGCCAGGAACTCTCTGCAGTTACAGCAGCTTGCCTACTGACTCGAAAATCTGTATTTCAAGAGGTCGGCGGCATGGACGACAAACGGCTAACCGTTGCGTTCAATGATATAGACTATTGCCTGAAAGTGAGAAGTGCTGGATATAAGGTCGTATGGACGCCACATGCGTGCCTTTACCATCATGAGTCGAAGAGTAGAGGCCACGAGGATTCACCGGGGAAACAGCGGCGATTTTTACGTGAAATTAATGCGATGAAGGCATCATGGGGCAAGCAACTCATTAGAGACCCCGCGTATAATCCCAATTTGAGCTTAGAGTTCGAGGATTTTCGTCTGGCACCCAAGCCGCCAATGACGAGCATCGAGCTACCGGTCTTTTCAGCTGTTCGATAGCAGAACTTTAACTGTTAGTCATCATTTTCCCGCGTCGTTAACGCAAGCTATCTAACGATTCCTGTCTGACGTCACTATCTTAACAGGGTTTAATGAAACCGGTCCGGAAACCTCTCAGCCCTTTATCGACATCAGAGAACCGATAACACGTAGCGAAATAGACAAGCAGTATCACCAATTTTAACGTGAAATTTTTAGTATCGGCCAATACGCAGTCCTATAAGAAATTCTCGAAGTACGCCTTACGCTCCTGCCTATGAGTCTATTACAATCTAGCTTTCTTACTATGACCGGCCTGGAGTGACTATAGACACCTTCAATCCTACAATCCTATCCACTCGACTGAGCGAAACTTATGCTGTTACTTAGATATTCCACAACTTTCGTTGCTTTTCTTTTTGTGCTCGGTGTCTCGATTTCATTTGCAATAACAACCGCCGAAAACATGCCGCCAGACGAACTCGCTCATAAGTCGTATGTCGATGATGTGGTTTCTGGCACAGGCATGCCTGACTATACGGATGGGCAGATTGGAGGAACTAAGCAGCGAAATTACCTAAGCCACCCCCCTGCCTATTACATAACGCTGGGCACGATCGGCCGAGCGATGGGAAAAGCCCCCTTCACTGACAGCAATTACTACCGGGTGGCCAGCGCCTTAATTTTTTCGATCGGCGCTCTAATCTTCGTGTTGCTTGCATTTGAATTCGGCTTAAAACCTTTTGAAGTTACAAGCTTAATCGCCGTGAGCGCGGCCATTCCGATGTACGGCTACATCGCAGGAAGTATTAATAATGATGTTCTCGTATATCTGGGTATCGGTATTGCATTGCATGGACTAACGAAAATCGGTCTGAACCCCACAAGGAACAACTGGTATTTGGCCTACACAGCCGCTGGCATCATCATTTGTTTACTCACCAAAGCGACTGCCGCGGCGTATCTCTTTACGACTCTCCTAGCACTAGCGGCCTTAAACCCTCTAAAAGTAATAGAGCTTCTTAAAGCTAGAAACTATCAGTTCAGTTTAGCTGCAATAGCGATTATTTCGGGTAGCTACTACATACCTACTTATTTGGCTTATGGAACATTTTTTCCAACTGCAGGCATTCTTTACGAAACCAACGTTCCGTCATCTCCGATGTCGCTGGTCGAGTATACGATCAAATTTGCAAGCGTGATGTGGGACCGTCTACCAATAATAATGTCTCACCAGTCTCTATCGCCAATCTCCTCACACTTCTTGCCTCTTTTCTACCTCGCTATAAGTTTACCTGTGCTCGGTTGGTTATTTATCCGAATTTGGTCCCATAAATTTATCCCAGAAAATGACCGTGTCGCCCTTTGCGATGCAATCATGATCGGCTTTGTTCTAACAGTTTGTATCCATATCTATGTCGGGTATCAGAGCTATTTGATTTATGGCAATTTAGCTGGATGGCAACCAAGATATTACCTTTATGCTCTCCCGGCAATTTGGATTCCATTTTTTGTAGTTTGCCGTTCAGAAAAATTTCGGCACACCGTCGCACTGATCATAATGTGCCTTGCAATAGTGGTGTTTTGGAACCATTTGCCAACGAGCCTTGCCGGAAGTTCACAGAAAAATCAGCAAACACAAACCTTACGCTACAATCCAGTGGCCGTAATATCTGACGATGCCATTAGTGACAATCGCAAAGTGCTTATTGGCCGGATAGACAAAAAAAGCATCGCCAATAACAGCTTAGTGATTCGCGGATGGGTCTTAAAAAGAAAACCATTCCGACCTGTGCATTCACTCCTGCTTATTCATAATGAACGCACAGTAGCTACTATTCCTGTAAACCACAGCCGTCCAGATGTTGAACAATCCCTAGATGATCCAGCAGCAGCATATTCAGGGTTCAATGCGTCTATTTCAAATCTTCCAAAAAATGTCACTGCTTCTCAATTTTCAATTGTTGTTTGGCTAGATTCGGGTGAACTGATCAGGATTCAAAACCCATCAAATGGGGGACTTTTCTAGCCGAAGCTATGTATTCATCTCGGAACTCACTTTTTACAAAAAGAGACTACACAACACAAAACCTCCCCAAAAGGGCTGCACGTATCGAGGGGGGGGAGCTGCCCAAAGTAACGTTTAGCTCGGCTGCGATTTGTCTTCTTAATCAACAGATGTGTCGATTCCAGTTGATACTTTCTTACGCCCTTGACTGCCTAAATCCAGATTAAGCTGGTGTACATGTAAGTCCCATTTAGGTACAGTTTGCGCAAACTTAAATGGCCCTTTGATACTTACATGGACGGATAAGCTGGGGTTGGGGCTTTCCACTTAACTGTCCAACGAGCACAGCATTTACCCTAATTCTAATGAGGGGAACTCAGCGTAGAAGTGTTCGATTAGCAACCTGCGTCGAACAGGGTTGCCAAAGAACTTAAATTGTAAGCGAGACTATTTAATTTGATTAATGATGAAGATTATTGGAACAAATTTTATAAAGAAGGCGGGTTGCTGAACAAGCCTTCTTCCTTTGCTCAGCATGTTGAAAATAAGTTCCTTAAGAGTGGTACGTCCCTGCTGGAATTGGGGTGCGGCAATGGCCGAGATGCTGTTTATTTTGCCGAGAAAGGTAAAACGGTTTCAGCGCTGGATTTATCTTCGCAGACCATCCAGAACCTGTCTTCGGCAAATATCAGGAATGCTGAATTTTTTAACCAAGATTTCTCACAGCTTTCTGCTTTTAGAGATTTCGATTACGTCTATTCTCGATTCACCTTGCACTCTATCGACGAGGATACTGAACAGTCTGTTTTTCAGCAGCTACCACAGGTCATCCGGAAGGGCGGGTTGTTTCTAATGGAAGCGCGCAGTCTAAAAGATGAAGCATTAGATAAAACTTTCGGTAAGTCTCACTTCAGAAGATACTTGGACTATGAGGCAACTGTCGAGAAAATCGAGAGTCTTGAGTTCAAAATTCTGGAGAAAATTGAAAGCCAGGGTTTGTCGCGTTACAAGGATGAAGATCCATGTCTGATTCGGCTTGTAGCTGAGAAGTGCTGATGGACGCGACACAAAACCCGAATACTAACCTAGTTAAGCAGTTATGATATGAAAGCCGCGATACTACTGATACTTGGTGTTGTTGCCTCCAACAATGCGTATGCATATATTGACCCAGCGTCAGGAAATGCACTCATTACATTTTTTATTGCACTATTTGGCTCAATAGTTTTCTTTGTGAAATCTATTTTCTACAGAATAGCTGCTCGAACATCCGTCGCGCCCGCATCCAATAGTGGCGCTATCGACCAGCATTCGATGCCGATTATCTTCAGTGAGGGCAAGACCTACTGGACAACTTTCAGGCCTGTCGTAGAAGAATTCATACGTCAGGAGTTACATTTTCGCTATATCAGTCTGGACGTGCATGATCCCGCATTGATGATCGATAGTGTTTTTATGCATTCGCGGCGGTTTTCCAAAAACCGACTGGGGTTCGCTAAAATTGCAAATCTCACGTCTCCCGTGATGTTAAGTACCACCCCCAATATTGGCTCGGCGGGCTATCCCATTGGGCGCCCAACGGGAGTACAGAACCTTGTCCATGTATTTCATGCCATGGTAGATCTTTCCTGCTACCGGAAGGGAAGTTTGGATTTCTATGATTCCATTTTGATGGTAGGGGCGCATGAAGAAAGCGCCATTCGCCGAGTAGAAGCAGCCAGGAAGCTTCCTGCTAAGACCCTGGTTGTCGCGGGTTTGCCATGTCTCGATGACCTCAATCGACAGAGACGAGAGCTCTACGTAGAAGCTGCGTTGGATAAAGACGCCAACAAGACAATTCTGATTGCGCCTTCATGGGGGCCAAAAGGATGTTTTTCAGAGTACGGAACAGATTTCGTCAAAACACTTTTGGTCGCGAACTACCATGTAATTATTCGCCTGCATCCACATTCACACATTTTCGAACCTGAATCTGTCGATCGGTGGCAGGCCGAGACAAGAGATTGTGACAATCTCGTGTGGGACAATAACACCTTTGGTACTCAGGCCATGGCCAGAGCAGATATTCTGATTTCCGATGCCTCATCCATACGATTCGATTTTGCTTTTCTCTATAAGAAGCCGGTAATTTCATTGCTCATTTCTCGGGAAAGTAGAAGCATTTTTGAAAGTGACTACATGTCGGAAACCTGGGCAGATAGAGTGTCAGAAGAAATAGGCGCAGTAGCAGGAGCTGGCCAGTTGAAAGCTATAGACTGTCTTGTTCAAGAGACTATTGACAATTTCACACCGGAAAGGTTGGGGCAGCTCAGAGAAAGGTATGTTGCAAATTTTGATAACTCAGCATCTGCAATCGTAGAGTACCTGAATCAGCAGGCGCAGACCCAGTCTACGGCACCTGACGTACGGCTACTTGAGGAGCAAGTGGCTGCACTGAAAGCTGAGGTGATAGAGCTGCAGGATAAACTCCGCCAGATGGAAGCCAGTGAAGTCAAAATGGTATCTGAATGATCTATCAGTACACGCTAGGCCCCATCGAATCTATTCTCGAAACAGCCTTTCTGATTCTGTTTGGGTTAAGCAACTCCTATTTTCTTGCGCTTGTCCTGCTAGCCCTGGTGGTCCGTCTTGCCACAAAGCCCCTAGAAAAATATGCCGGTCGGGCTCAGAGTAGTCAAACTGAAATTGAGTTGATTCTTTCACCTCAAATTAACGAGATTAAACACCAGTTCACAGCAGCAGCCCGGCATACGGCAATCAAACGCCTGTATAAGCGATATGCATATCATCCGGTTTTTGCTGTTCGCTCACTTGCAGGTCTTGGGGTTCAGCTGCCATTTTTTATAGCAGCCTATTTCATGCTTTCGGATTCCGAGCTACTTGCGGGCGAAGTGGTGCCGTTGCTTGGAGACCTGGGGATACCCGATACACTCTTGTTCGGCTCATTTCACCTGATGCCATTTGTGATGACGGCAGTAAATATTCTGGCATTGACTACAGCGCCCGGGTTTAGTCGTGACGCCATTATCCAGGGGCTCTTTGTGTCTCTGATGTTCCTGGTTTTGCTGTATGAAGCTCCTCTCGCATTGCTGATCTATTGGACTACGAGCAACCTGTTTTCCTTGGCTTCAAATTTTTCTCCATCAATCATGCAGAAATATGGTGGGAAGCTGCCCAGGCTTCAATTTAAAAGTACCTTTGTCGGTCGTTGTTATGAAGAATACGGGTACCCGTTTTTTGTGTGCAATCTGGCGATTCTGTTACCGCTTCTCGGGGTGTTGGGCGATCAGTTCAATTTCTTTACCGCTCATGCGCTTTCCGCCAGAGAAATTATAACCCTTCTCTTGATCGTGGGTTGTGCACCGGCTCTGATACTGCTTCCACTCCGGTGGTTGAGTAAACGAATTGGTTTTGCGAGCGTGTTTGATAGCGTCGTTCTATTTGTATTCCTGTGGCTATTTGTATTCTACATTACGAACAGTGCCGGCTATGGCGTTTTCCCGAAAGAATACGAACCTTACATTCTGCTTGGTCTTTCACTGTTAGTTTCGATCGTGGCTGTCGTAGCAATTAAGGCAACTCAATCAATTAGAGTTGTTTCATATCTGTCATTACTAATGCCATTAGTCTTGCTCGACTTTATTTACGTATCGGCAGCATCAAGCTTGTTCAAGCAAGCTGACCCGGCAGCACTTTCTGATACCGGAGAACTGAATAGCACACCTGTATTCTTGATTATTTTTGATGAGTTTAGTGGCACTACACTCCAAAACCTCAGCGGCGAACTGGATGAATCAAGATATCCTGGCTTTGCGGAACTTGCGGCGCAAGCAGATTATTTCCCCAATGCATTAACAATAAACGAATACACTGCTATTACTATCCCGAGCATTGTTTCCGGTAATCTGCGTTTGAAAAACCGTGGACTCGCCCCTGGCGAAAATTTGATCGAGGTATTTCAGGCGAAGGGCGCGGTGCATGTTGCTAGTACCGTATTGCCTGCAGATTTACAGTACCAGCGCGATACGAACTACGCTTCGTTCGTTTCAGACTTAGTTACCTTGTATCTACACATTCTCTGCCATAAAGATTGGATTGAAGAGAAAATTGGAACCATACCGCAAGCGTGGAAAGGTTTTGGTGTCTTTTTCAAGGAAGAAAGAGATCAGCAGGTTACGCAAGATCTGAATCTGCACGTGACCGGTTTTTTTAACTGGCTGGAACATGTCGACAGTAACGTGCTCGGCAGCAAGCTAAACTTTATCCACACTCAGTTTCCCCATGCACCTTACAATACGACTGCACTTGGACGAACTTATAGGAATGGGATTCTATTACTTAGGAGCTTGAGAGGAACAAACGAGAAGCTCGATGCTGATCAGCCAATCTTGAACGTTGCATCTCATAACTACATGCACCATGTTTCCTACGCGGACAGCATGATTGCGAAATTTATTCAATCACTCAGGTCAAAGGCTCTATTTGAGCAGAGCTTAATAATTGTTACGGCGGATCATGGTGTGTCACATGACAAAAAGGGCTTAAATAGACGAGTGCCAAGCAACAAGGATTCGTGGAAAAATATTATATCAGTGCCGCTATTTGTAAAGTTCCCCGATCAAAATGCAGGTAAAGTTGTGCCTCAATTTGTTACTACCTTGGATATCGCCACGACCATAATGCACGTTGTGGGAGGCGGTGGCCTTTGGGAATCGGTTGGGGAGAACCTGATGGATATCGATAAGAAAACCCAAACCCGCTCAGTTGAGTTAGTGCCAGGTTATGAACAATACTTCAATGATATCAGCGCTCTATTTCAGGAGTCTCGTATCAGAAAAGAAGCTGTATTTGGGGAAGAGACTCCTATTCATAATGTCGCGGCGAATTATACTGAAAGCGAGATGTATGCTGCGTTACCAGGTCGTCACCTCAGCGAGGCTGAAATAGGCGCTCCAAGCCGTCTCCAAGCCGTTTGGGATAGCTGGTTGGATCCTGGGGAAGTTTCGTTTTTTGGTATGATCAGCCAGGATGATCGTCCTGCAAACCAGAAGATTATGGTTGCCGTTGTAGATAACGAAATCCAGTCGGTATTTGAGTCTGGCGATGCTCGTAATCGGGAGGGTTTTTTTGCATTCTCTCTGCCCGAGCAAATGCCTGAATCCGGTCAACTAGAAATATCCCTTTATGAAATCCAAGGGAAATCGCAGTTCAGCTTCAGGAAGATTGAATCCTTCACAGCGACAGGGCTTGGGGAATATACATTCTCTCAGAAGGATCAGATATACCCATACGATTGGAAAAGCTTGGTTCGGCATACCAACGGGCTTGATGCCATTCACGTTGAGGGTGACGGTATCAGAGTATTGTCCTCTGAAAGCAATGATCCTTATGTGGTATTTGAACCTGTATCAAATGAACCCATTTCAAATCCTGTGCTTCGAGTTCAATTGGAAAGCAGTCGAGATCTAATAGTCACTCTGTATTATCAAACCTCACATAATAGAAAATTTAGTGGATCTCAAAGTTTACCGATTGTGGTTAGTAGGGGCAGTAATTCTATCTATTTCAAAATACCGGAGAGTGATTTTTCTGGGCCCTATAGAATAGACTTTGGGACTGGTGGGGAAACAGAGATTTTTATCCAGGATTTAGAACTGCGGCGATAAGGTCTATAGGTACTTCCTGATTTTCAATTGTTGTTTGGTTAGGCTCGAGTGAACTGATCGAGGATAAAACCCATTTAACAGCGGACTTTTCTAGCCAACACAATGTATCCATCTCCAAATTCGCTTTTTACAAAAAGAGATTGCAAAAAGTAACTAACCGACAGAAAAAATCTCCCAATAGGGGATGAAAGTATCGGGAATACACGTTGTTCAATAGTACGTTCAACCCCGCTGCGCTTTGTCTTCTCAATGACTTCAAGTGTCGATTCCACTTTATTCTTTCTTGCATAGAGCAAATTACGAAGCCAAGAGGTTATGTTTGCAAGCGGGAATCCGTAGGTCTCAACTAGCTCGACCTCCACTCCCATAGACTCCACCAATCGTGTCAATTCAGCTCTCTCGTAACGCCGAAAATGCCCCGCCCATACATCACTAGCGCCCCACTTGGACATATGGCATGGAACCGTAACCATCAGGTGACCATCGGGCCGAAGATAACTAACCCAGTTGCGCAGAGCACTAGAGTCATCATCGATGTGTTCTAGTACATCAAAAGCGACAACTAGATCGACAGAACCTTGTTGTATGTTGTTTGCATCCTCCAAAATCGTAGATCCAAAAAGCTTTGCATGATTGCGCGCGTCCGGGGAAAATTCCACCGCAGAACAGGAGAAACCGAGCTCTCTCAAATCGAACAACAAGGCACCTGCCCCACAACCAATCTCTAACAGATCACCGGTGTTTAGTTTCTCTAGAATCGGCAGAACTCTATTTCGTCTGAGGAGGTACCGCGGGCTCGGCACCCAGCCTGAGCCATCAATCCATGCCCCCAGCGATGATTTGTAGTTAATCATTCCAATTCCTTTAACTGATAAACCAAAGGTTTTACGACGTAATCGGGTCTAACCTGATCCGAGTAGAAACTGGAAAGTTCAACTTCTGCAATTGCTGCATCGTGAATGCCAGCCAGTAACCCTGCACTATCCCCCGCGACTGATGACCAAATGTTGGTTCGATCCTCAAGCTCAAACAGAGCGGGAGAACATCTAGTTACTACTGGTTTTCCACACAAGATTGCCTGGTAGACTTTATTGGGAATAACTCGTGCCGCTTTCTCCGTGGCGCCAAATATTCCCAGACAAACGTGAGTAGCCCAGATCTCCATCAGTAATTCATCATGATTTAGCCATGGAACCCAATCAACATCCGTACCTCTATAGCTCTCTAAAAAGGTCTCCAGTTTTGCCTGCTCCTGTCCGCTACCAACAATTGTCCAATGGATTGTTCCCGGCGCTGAACGTTCGATTGCTCCCAGGATGGTTTCAATCCCATGAAGTGGAATTAAGCTTCCATAGAAAAGCACCTTGATAACATTTTCAGTACTTCTCGTTTGTATTCCTGGCTGAAAGATAGAATCATCCGCTCCAACGTGGACGAAGAAAGCACGAGAGGTATCTAGGCCGAATGATTCACACAGGTACTGCTTATGCACTTCAGTATCAATGAACACTTTATCAGGGAGTCTAAGCGCTGTAGATTCAAAATGGTAAAGCGCTCTGGCTATCAAACTTGTTTTCGAAACAAGGCGACGATCCTCAACAACGGTATTGTATAAGGAAATGTACACATCCCAAAAAAACGGCACGCCACTTATTTTTGACAGCAACCAGAACACATAGGTGTCAAAAATCCCAAGATAGCCAATAATCACAACGTCGGGTTTCTTACTGAACAAGAACTTAGCGATTAGAACGGGGAATGCTATTAAATAGCCTACAGCCAGCTGTACCACCTTAATTATTTTATTCGTACTGCCACTACCAAGACCTTTCCAGACGACCCGGTTGAGTTCAAGCACTTCAATCCCGTTCGCCCTTAAGCCTCGGATTAGAATTGCGTTTCGAGGCACCGAGGGATCATAGGTTCCCCAAAACATTACTTTAAGCGGCACGATTTGGCCTCAGAACAATCTTTCCAAAGAGAAGGCCAATCATGTAAAACGTAAAATCAGTGACCACCGACATGCAACGCATCACCAGCAATAAATACAACACCAAAGCTTCAGGCACATCGCCTTGAAATAGCTGATACAAAACCACTTCGCGCACACCCAACCCGCCAGGGGCACCCGGGACGACAAATCCAGCAATCCAAGCAACCGTGTTAGCAGCAGCTACTGTTGAAAAAGGCATGCCATTCAGCGGACTCATCAGTAGGTAGAATGCAAACGCAGTGCTTAAAAAAATTGGCAAATAGTACGCGGTAACAATCGCAATTTTTCTAAGATTGACTGTACTCGAGCGTTTGTTGAAGCGCAGGTTTAGAAGACTAGTCACTAGAACAATAAGAACAATACTGATGACCAAGACCACTAACAAATTGGTATCTATATTCACTAGGAATTCCGAGACATGCCCTGATACGAGCAAACAAATAGCCGTAAACAAAACCCCTGACATCAATACCCCTAGAATTTCTACAATGGTGACTTCCGACATCTTAGCTGGCTCGACTCCGGCTGATTGAGCCATCGCGACCCGACTCACCAGATGAAAAACATTCCCCGGCAAGTACTTTGCTATCTGAGAAACTGCCTGGACCTCAAGCAACGATAAACTGCCTGGTCGATCACAAAGATGCGCTAGCGCCAATACTGAAATGAAATGGTTGAGCAAAAGAAGTGTAAAAATACTCACCAATAAAGCCGGTGAACTCAGTTCTTGAAAAGCTGAGATAACTTGTTCCCACTCGAGGAAAACAAGCCAAACTAGGAAGAAAACCGATGCTAGAGACAGCAGCCGTCCAGCAATGGCGAGCCATTTACTTTGCACTAGTTGTCGTCCTTCGCACGCTCCAAATCTTGGTTAGTCAAAAAAGATATTTTTACTTCCTCCAGGAGGCGCCGATTAACCGAGAGTAAATCTGCAACAAACGCGATCAACATGGTTTGAAACCCTATTCCAATCAGTATGGAAGCCAAAATAAGCGATTGAACATGGCCACCAGAATCGCCAGCTAGCAAAAAATATAGGTATCGGAATGCCAGAATGGCGCCAGCACCAAACAGCCCGAGCCCTATCGACATAAAAAATAGAAAGGGTTTGTAGATAACGAATACTCTAAGGATAGTAAAAACAGATTTCTTAATATACTGAGGGATACCAGTAAACAGCCTAGAGGGACGAAGCTCTCCATTTGTCCGAATTGGAACCGAAGTGATTCGCATGTTCCGTTGACCTGCTTGGATAATTGTTTCCAGGGTGTACGTATACCCACTAAACACATTGAGTCGTCTTGCTGCTCCCCTCGACATAGCCCTGAAACCGCTTGGAGCATCAGGAATATCTGTACCACTGGCCAGCCTGACAACCCAACTCCCAAGTTTTTGCAGATACTTTTTGATAGGAGAAAAATGCTGCGTAGACATGATGGGACGCTCACCGACAACGATGTCAGCCTCCCCCTGAAGAATTGGTGCAACCAGCAAAGCTATATCATCGCCACAATACTGATTGTCAGCATCAGTATTGACTACAATATCCGCTCCTTGAGCTAAGGCGTGTTGAACACCTGCCATGAAGGCAACTGCCAAGCCCTGGTTGTGTCCTAGGCTAACGATATGATCGACTCCATGTTGTTTAGCAACTTCTACGGTGTCATCGGTTGAACCATCATCAACAATGAGCCATTCAATTGTATCGACCCCAGGCATAGAGCGGGGCAAGTCCCCCAATGTGATCGGTAAAGATTCAGACTCATTAAGGCAGGGAATTTGAATAATTAGTTTCAAAATGCAGCGCTCGACTTTAATTTGTCAATTATAGCGGGAGCAGCTCCGTAAGGTAAACGGCACCTACTCAGGAGGTGGGCCATCGCCAAATCGGGTGTCGACAAACCTTTGTGGCGTTGCACCAACAAAACCGTCTGTCGACGTACCGCTAAACCAACCAGATACATCAACGACCAGATGCGATGATGATGACGTATACACGCAAACTGAACCGTTTGCTCCCACGGCTGCTATGACATTGTTTGCGACGACATCATTTCTAATATAGTTGAGGTTAGATGCATTCGGACGCGAAACTCCACAAGGATAAACGGTTATGAAACCTCCGCCTGAGGGACTGACCGCTGTAACATTCAACGCTACCGCAGTCGCCGATGAGGGCACCGCCTTTGGCATACCACCTACTGATAGATTTACTCCGCTGACAGGTACTTCAAATACGCTACCCGACGTTAATCGATCTCTGCGACCTCCTGTGCCATTCCGGGTATCAACCAGTCGTTCAGGTATCGAGCCTGTAAAACCACCAATGAACCAACCGGCTAAATCCACCACAACATGACTGCTTGAGGATGTGTACAAACAGACTTCTCCCTCTGCGCTTACTGGCGCAATTACCCCATTTGCAACAACCTGGCCCCGACCAAAATTCACATTGGAGGAAACAGGTCGATCGACGTCACACGGGTAAGCCGTAAAAAAACCATCCGCAACAGGGCTTACCGCGGTCACATTCAATGCTACGGCGGATACTTGAGAGGGAACCAGGGTCGCTGAACCATTTGCAGTACTTACAGCAAGATCAGTCACCTTAATCCGTAAAGGGCTATCCCTAGTAATTCGTTCTCTCGTTGCTGTGCCATTCGCTATTCTCGAATCAACTAACCTTTGAGGCGTTGAACCTACGAATGAATCACCTACAAACCAGCCTGCAACATCAACCACAAGATCTGTGGCTGAAAAAGCAAAGAAACAAACTTTCCCATCGACTCCAATTGGAGCAATAACGCCATTCGGTACAATGTCACCAGCAACAAAATTTACATTTGAGGCCACAGGACGATCTACCCCACACGGCCAAACCGTCACGTAACCCGATAGACTTGGATTAACCACAGTAACGTTCAATGCGACTGCTGTCGCTTCTAGTGGCACAGTGAGACTCTCACCAGTCGTCGCGGTCAAGGTCCGCCCAATGATGGGTAACTCAAGCAATGTTGATGAGGTTAAACGAATACCTATATCCGCGTTATCCCCGATACCGTCTCCATCACCATCCTGAGTCTCGCCACTATCTAACGGAAATGCATCGCTCGTATCTGCAACACCATCATCGTCATCATC
>Ga0222654_1000176_pt1 | contig 54013 bp, 43 predicted proteins | sample AntAcemetagen421_FD_179805 | JGI IMG/M metagenome (GOLD analysis project Ga0222654, IMG submission 179805) | Saline water microbial communities from Ace Lake, Antarctica - #421 | ecosystem: Environmental > Aquatic > Non-marine Saline and Alkaline > Saline | place: Antarctica: Ace Lake...
GGCTAATGCCCTACAAATGGCAACTCATTTACACCCCGGGTCGCACCTCCTGCGTCGGCTTACCCAGGGCTACCAAGATTGCACCCCACCGGGGTGCTGCATTGGATACTGTCATCTGGATTTCTGCATTTCGAAAATGTTAGGTCTCGGAATGACGATTTTTTATGAAATTGGGTCGAACTCAGGTTATAAGCTATTAACCGTGTCAATACTCCTTCCAGGAAAAGAAAATTCCAATATTTACTGTTCTATAAACCCTATTACCTCATAAGCCCTTTCTTCATTTATTTGAATTTTCTCGAAAAGCACATTTGAGAATTCGCAATAGGAATTACCCTCAATTTCAACGCGTTCATAGTCTTCTGGAAGCTCATAAATCACCGTCCCTATTTCGGGTTCAACTACTTCATAGGCTGTCTTAGCCCTCAAAATGGTTGGGCTATGCATTCTGGCTTTTTCATGCCAATAATCTTTCAAGTTTAATCTTCCACTTTGCCCAATCCTTCATTTCTTTTGTTTGTAAATCAATGAACTTCTGCGTGTGGTCATGATGAATCAAGTGACACAATTCATGTATAATCACATATTCTATACAGCCTTTTGGCGCTTTAATTAATTCAGGGTTTAGGATTATTTTTCCTTTTGGCGTGCAGCTTCCCCAGCGTGTTGGCATCTCCCGCAATACAATTGAGCTGGGTTCAACTTTATATTTCTTGAATTTTTCAATGAGAGGTATTGCAGTCGAATTAAATTTTGATTTGGCATGCTGCAAATACCAATCATCTATGAGCTTCTTAACTCTTGATTTATCCTTTGTTTTTACCTCTATAAATTTTCCCTTTAGCTTAACTGATTCGTGATCATCTTCTTCTACTTTGAGCAGGTATTGTCTTCCTAAATACAAATGTGTTTCTCCAGAAATGTATTTACGCTCAGTTGTTTTCGGATGATAGGCTAAAAAGAAGCTTTGCTGTTTAATTATCCAAGGGGCTTTCTTTTTTAGCTTTTCTTCTATCTTGGAAATGGAGCTATCAATGGGTGCTTTTACCAATACATCCATATCAGGTGTGACGGTAATCCCCAAAGTTTTTCTGTCAGAATATTCAATCAGAAAGTCGATTTGTTTCGAGCCGAATTGAATTGATGCCATTATCATTTGTAACGTAATTTAGCAACCTCAAGACAGTTGTTCGCAATTTGATCCATTTCGCCAAAGCTTAATGATAAACTGTATTTGTCCCGAACTTCGTCAATTAGATAGTCGCCAATTTCAATAAGTAGCTTTCCTGAAATATTTGTTTTTTGTTGCCAATCAATAATCGGTTTTTCATTGTCCAAGACCGAGTGTCTTATCAAGTCATCAATTTTCAAAGCAGCTTGAACCGCAATCTCCTTTCTTATCGAAGCGTCTTGAACTTTATCGGTAAGTGACGCTATTGTTAATCCATAAAAGGCTTTGGCTATATCTCTTTGCTGTAAACCCTCAGGAATATCACTGTCGGTATGAGCCAATACATTTTCCATGATTTCCTGAACCCTGCTCAAGTACTGTGCTTCATTGATTCTCTTCTCTTCATATTCGGCTATGGTCTCTTTAAGCATTTGAGAAAACTTTTTGTAAAAAGCCGGATCTTCATCCATCTTTTCAGAAATATGCTTTGCAGTTCTGCTGGCAATTTTGTCAGCCTTTGCCGCTTTTCCAGTGGTGTTTTCTACTTCTTGTTGGAATTGTTCTTTATCAAAAATGTTTACAAGTTGGGTTATGACTTCAACTTTTTCAGTCGTGATATGCGTGTCAATAAGCTTCTGAATTTGACCTTCGTATTGTTTGTAATCAACTGTATCAGAGTAACGCTCAACTACAGCCATTCTTAACTTCATGAACATTGCTAAATCTTCCTTGTATCGATCAATCGTTTTCTCGCCAACTTCTTTATGGAATTGCATGGAAGAAAGTGCCAGTTTTAACCCTTTGGCAAATGCGGCAAGTTTGTCATAGAAAACCACTCTAATGGCCTCATCTTTAAGTAATAACTGATACGCCTCAGCATCTCTCTTATTTGTGACCGTTTTAAAGATGTCCCATAATTCAGAATGCTTTTGAGGAAGTTTTTTTATTTCCTCATTGATGTTTGTTAGTGTGCCTTCCAAATCATCTGCGTCAAAATCTTCGAAAGAAGAGTACATGGTTAAGGCACTATCCAAATTCTCTATTACACCGTAATAATCGATAATATAGCCAAATTCTTTATCAGGATATATCCGATTAACTCTTGCAATGGCTTGTAGCAGCTTGTGACTCTGCAAGTTTCTTGTAAGGTAAAGGACAGTATTCTTAGGTTCGTCAAACCCTGTTAGGAGCTTATCTACAACTATGATAATCTCAGGGCCCCTTTGGTTTTTGAAACGACTGATAATGTTTTTCTCATAGGTCTTTGAATTCCCATGTTCATCTAACATTCGCTTCCAAAACTGATTTATTTTTTCAGGAGATTTCTCATAGGCACTGTCTTCTCCTTCACGGTCATCTGGGGCTGATATGAGCACTTCACTTGATACAATGCCGATTTCGTCAAGGAACTGTTTATACCTCACAGCATTAACTTTTTTGTCGCAGACTAATTGCGCTTTGAACGGATTGCCTTGCCAATTGTCTCTAAAGTGAAGGCTAATGTTCCAGGCAATCGCATATATTTTTTGCTCGGCACTGTTCAATTGATCAGCACGACTAAATTTTCTCTTGAAATCAGCTTTTTGGTATTCGGTTAATGGCTCTGAGACCATTTCGAAAAATGTATCCAATGGACTGGCATTCACTGTTTGTTTTGCCAATCGACCTTCGTATAGCAGCGGCACAACGGCCTTGTCTTTCACCGCCTGATCTACAGTATAGGCATCTATAATCCCACCAAATTTAGCAGCAGTACTCTTGTCCTTTTTAAACAGCGGTGTACCTGTTAAAGCGATAAAACAAGCATTGGGCAAAGTTTTTTGCATTTCAATATTGAAAGTCCCGCCTTGTGATCTGTGACCTTCATCTACCAACACAAAAATATCATGGCTTTCCAGTGGCTTTTTGATTTTTTTCATGGCAGCCACAAATTTGTTAATGATGGTGGTTACCACGGCATCACTTTTACTTTCTAACAACTCAACTAAACGCTGTCCAGTTGATGCGTTTTCAACAAAGTGCCCACATTTTCTGAATGTCCCCGTTATTTGTCTATCCAAATCTGTTCTATCCGTTACCAGTATTATTTTTGGGTTGCGAATGCTTTTATCCATAGCAATAGCCTGCGCAAGCATCACCATGGTGAGTGATTTCCCGCTTCCTTGCGTGTGCCAAATTACACCACCTTTTCTACTCCCGCCTTCAATGTGATGTATGCGTTTTATCGATTTTTTAACAGCAAAATATTGCTGATAGCGCGCTATCTTCTTTGTTCCATTGTCGAACAACACAAAATTGAAAATCAAATCCATTAAACGCTCAGGCCTGCATAGCCCATAGAGGTACTCATCTTGCAGCGTAGGCAAAATGGATTCACCTTCAAGTGCATCAAAATAATGTCTTACATACTTAAACCGATCAGAAAAAAGCTTGTCCTTTTCATCAGTTGGCAAGGGTGTATTCTTAAGCTCAATAAGGTTATTTTGATATTGCTTTTCTATAATTTCTGAATCGAATTTTTCTTGCCATTTCGACCAAAATTTTACTGGGGTTGCATTTGTGGCATAAGACGCTGCTTGCGTGGCAATACTCAAGGACAATTGAGAATAAACGTACAAATTTCTAATACCGTCTTCTTGCTGGTTTCGCAGATGCTGACTAATCGCCTGTTTTAAAGGCTCCTTCATATCAGGCCGTTTGCACTCTATGATCGTAATTGGAATACCGTTTACGAACAACACTAAGTCAGGGCGATAGTGTTCTTTACTGGTGCTTCGCATTACGCTGTATTCTTCTGTGACATGGAAAACATTGTTATCTATATTTTCCCAGTCGATATACCGCAGCGTGTGACTTTTCTTGTCACCATCAATGCTTTGCTCCAAGGCTTTACCAAGAGTAAGTAGGTTGTATGCGGTTTCGCAGGCGTTGATATAACCCTCGTTCATTGGTAGCTCCTTCAATGCGCGAATGCCGGTCTCAATATTACCAGAAGAGAACCGCTCTTCTCTTTTACTGCCTATTTTAATAGAGTTGATTGCCTTTAATTGCTTACGCAATATGTCCTCAAGAATCACCTGTGTAGTTTTGCCACCTCTAAACTGCAATGCCTCATCAGGGGTGAGGTATTGGTAGCCCATCTTTTGCAGCATTTGTAATGCTGGAATCTGGCTAATATGGTCTTCTTTAAAGCTGGGAGTATTCATTATTTTATTACTTTTTTAGAGAATTCAAAGCCGGATACAGAGAATTGAAATTTGCCAGTGCCGGAACTAATACAGAGAATCCTAAGCCAGATGCAGAGAATTGAATTGTATTTGATATTAATCTTAATAATATGGTAATCAATTGTTTACGAATTTAATTCGTCAATAGCACTTTTGCTATTCGTCCCAATACAAAGAATTCTATTAGCACTTTTATCTTTTGTATACAGAGAATCATTAACCTTATATAAACAATTAGCTGGTTATTCATATTTACCTCTTAGTTCTGCTATTGCGGCACTTAATAAAACATGGCCTCTTAAATCAGCATATTTAGTAGCAATAGAATATCTGGCACCTTTTATTTTTCCTTCTACTTTCAGCACTTCATCCTCCATCAGCTTCTTCTTCAAATAGTTTATCTGATTTCTTGACAAGGAGTCTTTGAACAATTCTTGTAAATCACCAACCTTAAGAGCATTACCCTGTAATGCCAGCAGTATCAGTTCTACTTCCTTTACAAGGTACCTTTTACCAATTTTCAATTCGTCACTTACCAGTATTTGGTATTCGTTTGATAGGGTGTAGCGATTTGTGTGCCCTGAAATTTTTTCAATCAACCCCGATTTCTCTAACTGACTTACGATTTCAGTTTTTAGATTTTGAAAAATACCATTCCGGATTTTACAAAGCGTGATGATCTGCTCTACGCCTAGCTTGGGTTCTTTTTCACTGTTTTGATATTGGCTGATAAAAACATGAAATGCCTTTTCAGTAATTTCAGTGCGTAGTGTAAGTGAAATCTGAAACATATCCGAGTTTCTATAATCTGGTTCTGCCTTTCCTTCGGATAGGGTGATAGAGAAAATTTTATCTACGCCATGGCCACTACGTTCAACTAGTCCGGTTTTTTCCAGAATCTCAGTCATTAATCGGCTTCTTGGTGTACTACTCACAGTGAGTATGTTTTCTATGGTTACGCCCTTGGGAAAACCACCCGGATTGGTATTGGTTATTTTGTTGGGGTATTGCTTAATCACCACTTCGCTGGTGATGGTGTAATCACGGTGGGCAATAGCATTGAGCGTGGCTTCACAAATCACTTCTTCGTTAAAGTCATATAAATCAAAAATATAGGCTCCTGATTGTACCGGGTATTTTCGGTTGAGAGTAGGTTGATTGATGAGTTTCCAAATGCTGTCTATGGCAATAAACAAGGGTTCATCAATAACCACACGGCTATCGTGGTGTATTTGCGCTTCGCTGTTACGAAATTCCCAAATCGTTTTGCTTTGGGGCAACTGGGCATGAATCACCTCCTTTTTGGCTAGCAAAACCAACGCTGCATAATTGAGCTTATTATTTTCCAGCAGTCTTAAATCCCTTAATACCTGCTCGTTGCTGAGTTGCAGAAAGCCCTGATTCTTTTGTTTGCGGGCATAGCTCTCCTTCATTTTCTTGATGGCAGCTTCATCTAAATCTGCTAGGCTAATGCCTTCGCAAATCTTTGCTGAGAAGTCGGGTTCTTGCTCAGAAAGTATGGCAAACATTTCTTCGTCACTCATGTTTCGTAAACTTTCGCCTACCCGCATAAGTGGGACTCCTTCAAACCTCATCATTTTGCCAACAGGGCGCGCAGGTATAAGAGTCACCAACACCCTTAATCCAAATTCATAGAGTTCCTTCATCTTTACCCTAATACCAAGACGGGTGTAAGTTTCGTCTTTCAACGCACCAATTTTACCTTCGGCAAAGTCAGAACCGACCACCGCATGAGGAACAGCATCTGACATACCCATAATCAATTTCCCTCCGCCTTCATTGGCAAAGGCAACTACATAACCTAAAAAGCATTTGCGCCTATCTTCTTGCGCTTTATGTTCACTTCCAGCATAGAAAAAATTGCGCTTGGCTTCTTTAAACTCAACCTTGTCTTCGCTTTCTTTAAACTGCTTTATTTCTACAATAGTCATAGGCTCTAAATTTTGGTTTATTAAAAAAACAAAGCCCCAATTGACTAGCAAATGTAATTCGGCTTACGTGAACTTCTTTATAGCTTGGTGTTTCCATTGTTTCTTTCTTCTATCATGTATACAAAAATACGTTTTTCTATACATGTTTTGTTTGATTGAAATCTGATAGCATGTCGAATAAATCTTTATTGATGTAATAATTATCTCGTCCAACCTTAATTTTTTCCACAATACTTAACTGCACAAGCTCATCTAAATACTTAGTAGCAGTCAATCGGCCAACATCTAAGTCATTCATCACAAAATCGATTTTCGTGTAAGGGTGCTTAAACAAGTTATTAATTAAATCTTGGCTGTAGAATTTAGTATTTTCTCTGATTTTCTTCTTGCTTTTCAGCATAAGCACCTTTATGCCTTCAATAATGGTGATGGTTTGCAAGGAAGTCTGTTTCACACCTTCTAAAATAAACAGCACCCATTCTTCCCAAGCATTTTCGGTTCTTACCTTTTGGAGTAAGCGGTAGTAGTCTCCTTTGTTTTGGTTGATATACCGACTTAAATAGAGTATCGGTAAATTCAGCATCCCTTCTTTTACCAAATATAGGATATTGATGATTCTACCCGTACGGCCATTTCCATCATAAAACGGGTGGATGCTTTCAAATTGATGGTGGATCACCGCCATTTTCACCAAAGGATCCCAATCACACAGTTCGTCATTATCCATAAAGCTTTCCAAATTGACCATGTGTCCCAAAACTTCGTCATGCGTTTGAGGTGGAGTGTACACCACAGCGCCTGCTTGCTCATTCTTCAATTCTGTGCCAGGCACCTTGCGAAAACCAGCATTGTTTTCTTCAATGGTGGCTTGCATCTTTATGATGTGGTTGTTGGATAAAAAGCCTTTTTCCTTTACCGTTTCAAATCCCCAGCGTAGCGCCTCTGCGTACTTATTCACTTCCTTAGTTGCGATAGTCTTAAACTGGTTTTTCAGGTAATCTGCCTGATACAGTTCATCATGTGTGGTAATGATGTTTTCTATGGCAGAACTATCCTTGGCTTCCTGCAACGAGAGTGTACTGATCAAAATACTTTGATTGGGAATGCTCAACGCAGCCCCTTTCATTTCGACCAAGGCACTGCGTGCCAAAGCTGTTTTTTTCATCACAGCTTTGGTTTCTATGTCTTCATTAAACGGAAGTTTAGGAATAGTGTAATTCATAATTAAGGCTATTTACCTTCTCAAAAACCGTCTTGAACAGGATTACAGGATTTATTGATTTTTATGATTCTTATTAAATACGCGCTTAAATTCTAAACTTTGATCGCAAAGAGTTTTCATGATTCCTTGATTTTGTTGTTGTTGTTGTAGGCTCTTTTATACTGCAAACTCTTGCTACCAAAATTGTCTTGAACAGGATTTATATGATTTATTGATTTTTATGATTCTTATTAAATACACGCTTAAATTCTAAACTTTGACCGCCAAAATTAATGAGTAATCCGTCTGCAATATTATAGGCTTCACAATAGTTGATGGCTTGTGCTTTGTGCACGTTTTCAAGCTTTTCTAGGGCTTTTATTTCCAGCATTAATTTTTCTTCAATAAAAAAATCTACTCTACGCGTTCCAATATGCTGGTCTCTGTAGTGTAAATCCATTTCCATTTCTCGTAGGTGCGCAATTCCGTTATAGTTTAATTCAATGGAAAGTGCTCTTTGGTAAATCACTTCTTGGAAACCATTTCCCATTACACGATGAACTTGCATGGCGCAGCCAATTACTTTGTGCGTTAGTTCATTTATTTCATCATTACTATCCATTTTGTGTTCTTTTAATCTTTCAAAATTGCCTGTAAATTGTCTGAACAGGATTTACAAGATTTGTTGATTGCCAAGATTCTTATAAAATCATGTCCGTCCTATAATCTATTTTATTTTATACTATTTCTCTGTTAATCCTGTATTCCTTAAATCTTTAAAAATTGACTGTTAGTTGTCTTAAACAGGATTTACAAGATTTGTTGATTGCCAAGATTCTTATAAAATCATGTCCGTCCTATAATCTATTTTATTTTATACTATTTCTCTGTTAATCCTGTATTCCTTAAATCTTTAAAATCCTGTTCAGACAGTTTCAATCGTTTTTTCCCCGTCAACAAAACCTGCATCATGCCTTTTTTCTGCTCTTTGAGCTTGTCTGTTTTGGTTTTAAGCAGGTTTAGTTCTTTATCTGCTGCTTGCAAGATTTGAGCTATGGCAGTTTGTTCTTGGAGGGCAGGAAATTGAGGCTTGATATTTAAAAATTCGGTTACCTGAATTCTCTTTGCCTTACGACCACCAATTGCTCCATCATCATATCTTTTATAGAAATCTTTTCTTGTTACAAATGATAAGAGAAATGCTTTATTAACTTTTGAAGTATTAATATCAAAGCAGGGCAAGTCTAATGTTGATTCATAATCATTAAGTTCTTGAGGAATGATTCCAAAAGCCCCGTTCAGAAAATCTAGTTTACTGTAAATAAATTGATCCGATTTTCTGATAAAATACTGAGTGTTTTTACTGCCTTTTGTTTTATCGCTTTTTGCAAATACGCCATTGCCATAGAGCTTTACGGTTATCTTTTTCGCTATGTCACCTGAGTTTCCTTTAATTCTACTTTCTTTAAGAAATGCTCCAAATTTCACTTCCTTCCACTCCCCACTAAACCCTTTCAAGCGTTTCTTACCCGTTAATAAATTCTGCATCAACCATTTTTTACGCAGCTCTTTTTGGGAAATCAGTTGGTTATTGGCGTTAATGGCTTCATCCATTTTACCTAAGACATTGGCTATGGCGCGTTGCTCGGGGAGGGGGGGAAGAGATATTTTTAACTTTCTTACATCAGATGAATTAATTGCAGGATAGTTTGAACCAACTAATAATTGATAAAACTGTCTTTCAATTCCAGAACTAAATAAATATTGAAAAAGAAATTCATTACTACATTTTTTTGCGGTAATAACTGCAAATCCTGTAGAAGCAATTAAATCCTTTGCATCATTTCTAATTAAAGAAAAACCTTGAAGATTTGGTCGAACAGTTGACATAATGATATCACCTTGATTTACAACTCTCCTTGCTCGAGAAGGAGCACTTGCAAACACTTGCTTTGTGGTTTCAATCTTAAAATCGTCAGAGTCCACGTCAGATAAAGAGATATAGTCAAATTCATAGTCCTTTGGGGTATTACCTTTCAAACTTTCCTTATCGATAGCTGCAACATCTTCGAAATGCTTCACCTCCCAATCACTCGGAATTTCAGTATTGTAAAATGCTTTGGCACTTTTAGTTTCAATCATCAGTCCATCAATTGCGTTAAATACTTTTCAATCTCCGTCTGCACCGTTTTTAATTCACCTTCCAACTGCTTAATTTCTATTTGCACAGCAAAATAGGTTTGACCTTGGGCAACTACTTCTTTGCCTGGGTCTGCATTTTGTACAATCAGGTAACAGGCATAGCGAGAGAGCTTAAAACTTGGGTAGGTTTGTTTTGCGCCATGGCCAGCTTCCAACACCTCGTTGGCTTCAACGAGGTGTTCAGATACTTCCTGTTGGCTATTGGCACAAGCTTCTTTAGCTTTATTGATAACACTAACAAAATTTCTGCTAAAATCTGTGTATTCTAATATTTTAGCCAATTGACGAGCATACCAAAACTCATTGCCGTTTTCGTCAGTTTGCTTGATTTGTTCAAAAGGAGATTGATTGGGTTTTTGCATTTCATTTTTCATGGCTAGGCGTTTATTGGGTTAATTCTTTCAGGTATTTATCCAGCTCAGCCTGAACGGTTTTCAACTCACCCTCTAAAACTTCAATTTCTTGTTGCACTGCCGCAATATCCACTTCGGCTTCTTCTTCAAACGTATCCACATAGCGAGGTATGTTTAGGTTGAAATCGTTTTCGGCTATCTCAGCATAAGTGGCTACATAGCTGTATTTCTCTTTAATTACGCCTGCTTGCAGTTGCCTTACATTAAACTGCTCATAGCTTTCTATAATGGGGTTTATGTCTTCTTCCAAACGCAATTTGTTCTGGTTTTTAGCAGAGGCATAGCATTGGCTGGCATCTATAAAAAGTACATTGGTATTGTCGGCTTTTCCTCTATTAAAAATCAAAATAGCTGCAGGTATTCCTGTTCCAAAAAACAAGTTGGCAGGCAAACCAATCACAGCCTCTAGCAGGTTCTCTTCAATCAGTTTTCTTCTAATCTTTCCTTCGCTTGCACCTCTAAACAAAACACCATGAGGTACTACCACACCAACCTTACCTGTGCCTTCGTAGGTGGTTTCTATCATATGGGTAATAAATGCCCAATCCCCTTTACTTTTAGGCGGCACACCTCTCCAAAAACGATTGTATTGATCTGTTTCAGGATCAAAGCTATCAGCAGCTTTGTCTTCTTCCTTATCGTCACTCTTTCCCCATTTATCTAGTGAGAAGGGTGGGTTTCCAACCACGGTGTCGAACTTCATTAGTTCGTCTCCTTCTTTCAACTTAGGGTTTCTTATCGTATCTCCCCATCGAATGGTAGCGTTGTCAAAACCATGCAAAAACATATTCATCACCGCCAAAGCCCAAGTGCTCCCATTAGCTTCCTGTCCGTAAAGAGAGAAGTTAGGAGAACCTACTTCTTGTCCTGCTTTAATAAGGAGTGAACCGGAACCGCAAGTAATATCTGCTATACGCGAACCTGGCGCAGATTTGGTGAGTTTTGCCAATAGCGTAGAAACCTCACTTGGCGTGAAAAATTCCCCCGCTTTTTTACCGGCATCACTCGCAAAATTGGCGATTAAGTATTCGTATGCGCCACCAATAATATCTTCCCCGGCAAGGTGCGATGGACGCAAATCCAGTTTATCGGAATTGAAGTCTAATAGGAGGTTTTTAAGACGCGTGTTTTTGTCTTTGGGTTCGCCTAATCTACTGTTGTTAAAATCTATGTTTTGGAAGATACCAGCGCCATCTTCGCTTGATAGTTTAGAGCGGTTGGCTTCTTCTAAATCGGTTAAAGCAATATTTATGAGTTCTCCAATATTGGCCTCATTGCGGCTATTGTACAGAAATTTGAAATGACTATGCTCAGGTACGACAAATCGTTCGTGTTGCATGGCGCGCTTTGCACGTTCTTCATCACCATTGTATTTGGCTAGATAAGCCTCATGCTTATCGTCATGCACATCACTCAGGTATTTGATAAAGAGCATGGTCAATACATAATCTTTATAAACACTGGGGTCTATGCTGCCTCTAAAGGTGTCACAAGCTTTCCATACTGCGTTATTGATATCTTGCTGCGTTATTTTATGTCCCATGATCTATATTAATACGTTTATTATTTGTTGTTGGATTTGAGCTTCACGAAGTGCGTCAATTTTTAGTTTCAGTTGTTTTTCCTCTATCCTTAAGGAATGGATTCTTAAGATCGTGTTTTGTATTTCTAAAGAAGGTACAGATAGTTTCAAATCACCTAAAACCGATTTAGAAATAGAGGCTATAGCTGAGCCTCTAGCAAATGCTTTTAAATACTGTTGTGTCTTTTCATGGTTTAAATACCATGTCAAATACTCAGGAAGAAGGTTTTTATCGAATATTCTGATTACAAAGAAAGAAGTTGATGCAGCAGCAGCAGCAGCCATCCCTTTAAGGTCAAAGTGAGTTGCAAAGTTTTTTGAACCTTTTGCGGCAAACAACACATCTCCTTGCTCCAAAATATGTTTTTCGGAGATCCCAATCGAGTTTAAATCATGCTCTAATTCAGTCACCAGTTTACCTAGCTCATCAAAATACTTCGGTTGCAAATACACCATATCTCCTTTTGCTACTGTTTTAGCAAAAACTCCAGTTTGGATATTGGCAATTTGTTTTAAGTCTGTTTTCAATTTATAGTTGTTTTTAGCTGAGTACAACGATTACAAACTTACAAACGAAAAGTATAAAAGCTAGATGATATAGTTTTTTTTAAGTAGAGGGTCTACAATTATATTAAGTAGGACTATAACTGCGGAAAGTTTAACCCAAAACATAACTTTTAAAACAGAATATATTTCAATATGAAAAATGTTAGTTCCCAAAAGGGTATCCACACTTTTTGATTGAAAAATTCGACACCAACCTGCTTTTTTACATTATAAAAATTCCAATAATTACTAAAAATATTCCTAACACTATAATCTGGTAGTGTGCTGCTTTTCCAAATTCGTTCACATCTTTTGGTAAAGGGTTTAAAAATTTGAAAATTAAAATTAATACCCCAAATAAGATGAGTAAAATCCCCAATACAAATTTAAAAATCTCTACAGTCATACCAAAAGGGTAGGATTAAGTCAATTGCAGACAACCATAAAAAAGGAATGCAAAACCAGCAATAAAGAAGAGGTAAGACCATATTTTCATTGTAATAAAAAAGAACTCATTTCTAGTATCCATTTTAACTTTTTTACCAGACTTATATAGGTAAGAGTCATTCCTGGTTAAAAAGGTCCAAATAGCCGAAATTAGAAACCCAAACCCTACAGTCAGATTAAAATCGATGACTGAAAAAATCCCGACGGTATTCCTTTCTAAAGCCCCTAGAATGAGTGCTGTCAAAAACATGGACACCATCAAATAAACCACTACCAATAACCCTTTGTTCTTCCAAATTTAGTGTCCTATGTTTAACGTTAATTTTTTTTAATTTTGAAGCCGCTACCTCCCAAATTATTCGGGGCTTTCATGTTTTTACCTCAAAATTACAACTGCTTTCGCAATTACATCCTACATTTCACCCCATTGAACCCCACCAATCACTGATTAACCTTTAACCACCTTAGCCGATACAATTTGTTTTGGGATTGAAGCAGGATAAAATAGCTTCCGGGAGGCAGTATTCTTAAACTTTCTTCTAGCTGAATCTTGCCCTTTACCCCATCAAAATTTCCCTTTAAAAACAATTTACCTCCTGAATTCCAGACGCTATAGGCAATCCGCTGATTGGGTTGTAAGCCAAAAAGATCCACACGAATCTCCCCTTCTTTATATGGGTTTGGATAAATACGTGGCTCCTCATTGCTAAACATTGGATTATTCACCCTTACCACCGGACTATAACTCAATTCGCCCTCAGCATCCTCGGCTTTAACCTGATAGTACCAGTAAGCCTGATCTATAGGAAAAAACTGATCTTGAAAAATTACTATAGATTCAAAATCTTCGCCTGAGAAAATCCCAATAGGGGCAAATTCTAAGGCTTGGCCGTCTGCCCTCAAAACAGTGTATTGCGTTGGAAATTTAATATCATTCACCCAAGAAAGCAGGACTTCATTTCCTTGGAATAGGGCTTCAAAGTCCAACCATTCCAAAGGCAAAACACTTAATTCGCTAATGCTCGCAATAGCAAAAGCATTGAATGCCAATTCATTCAAGAAAACATTTCTTCCCGCCCAAAGTTTACCTGTAATCTCACTTGCAGGAAGATGTGTACCGGCGGCTGCCTCTCCATCTCCTGACAGCCTGAGGTGGTCATTGTCTTGGATGCCCAGATCATCAGACAGCACCCAAAGGTTTACCTCTGATGCTGTCCCACCTGAACTGGTTATTTCAAAATAACTGTTCAGCTGATAGACCACCGTACTCCCATCTGTATCACTAAAACCCGGATCATAAGTTACTCCCGGGTTTTCGGCATGCCGGATGGTTATACTTGTCCCATTCCCGGCCAATGTGCCTTCTAAAAGTAAATGCCGCTGAAACCCAAACTGACTGTCATAAAAAGGAAACAAGGCATTGCTTTGGTCCAATGTCCCCGGAAGATTTTGGTAAACCACCTCATCCACATTGAACCAATCACCGCTGGAATAATTGTATGCTCCGGTTGACCCAAAATTTAGAAACAGGGAATTACCTGAAAAATCAATGGTTCCTGCAAGTTGGTCGAAGGAGCTAATACTAAGGTCGTTTTGTAAAGTGAGCACCCCTATCGCCTTGTCCATCTCAAATTCATCCAGAGAAAAAGAAGGGATAGCGATCAACTGATCCTGTTCTCCAACTGGTATAAATCGTGTTGATGTCCCATTCACATTCCCACCATCCAGGAATTGCATGTCCCCGCTTACCCTTAAAACCGCCGGTAGCATTTTCTCTGCAGCTCCGGTGAAAGACAGGTGCTTGTAAACAAACTCAGTATCAGGTGTCGTCAAGCTACTTTCTAAAAATGCTTGAGAAACACCTTCCCCAGCATAAGTTACCTTTCCATCCAACTGCACATTTACGGCTTCAATGACTGGCGCATCCCCCAAAAGCACCAGGTTGGCTCCTTCCTCAAGAATAAATGAACTTGCAGGCCAGGATTTAGTTCTCCGAATAATCTCGTTGAAAGCTTTGGTTCCTTCCGAGATCAATGTCGCTCCAGATGATATCCTGAACTCGCCATAATCCTCAGCACCAAAATCTGCATGTGTATTAAACGAAAAAGTGGACGTATAGAAAGGAGTTTGCTCCTTATTGATGGTCTGCCTTACCGTGCCGCTCCGAATAAGAAAGCTATTGGCCTTCATGGCGGCATTGACCACCAGCGTGTCTCCAGGATCAGGATCGAAAACAACTCCGAAACGGCTACTTGAATTACTGGCACTCCAGGAATCTCTTTCTACAACCGTTCGACTTTCCCCTTTAAAAACTATGCTTCCAGTTTCAGGATAGATCCAGTCTGAAACACCAGAAGTAACACTATAGTATATAAAATCTCCGTCTTCTTCAGAAATACTATGAAGTTGCCCATACACCCACAATTCATTGGCTTGCAAATTAAGTTTAGGCCCTGGTTTTACATCATCAATAGTTTTAGCAAAAAGATATAAACTTTTCACCTCCTCCTTCTTGGTCAGTCGCACTTCATTTCTAAAACCAATAAATACCCTGTTGTCGCGGTTTGGGTAGTCAATGGCCGGCACCCAAGCAGCTCCATTGTACTGCTCCCAGGTAGACGGGTCATCCCAGTCCCCTACACCATCAGGAGGTAATTTGGTTCTGTAACAAGTGTTGTCAAGTGGAATAGCTGCTAATAAAGGAAAGAATGAAAGTAAAAATAGCGCAGCAAATAGACTGGTCACGAAAAACCATTTAAAGCATTTAAAGCAATTAAAAACGACTATTTTATAAAAAAAATCCATAATAAAAATGAATAATCAATGAAAATAGTAATTTAACTTTTCTTTTCAAAATTTAAAGTCCATATATCTTTATATGAGATACATTTATCCTGTAAAAATAAATTTATCCAAAGAATCACCATTCTGTTTATTTAAAATATGGATGACCGAATAACCCGATTATTACTTTAAATTTGCGGGGTAATCTGGTAATTCTTTCCATACTGCTTTAAAAGTTATGCTATTAGAAATTCATAAGCGCACCTTTCGTAAAACCCTAATTTTAGGTTTTTCTCTGCTTCTGGGCATCCTGCTGACACTGCCCGCAACTGCCGCTCAGTACAAAATAAGTTTGCTTACCTGTGACCAAGGAGATGAGCTTTATTCCACTTTTGGACACAGCGCCATACGCATCATAGAATTGGAAAGCGGGCAGGACCTGGTCTTTAATTACGGAACTTTTGATTTTAACACCTCCTTTTTTTACGTAAAATTTATTCGTCGGACCTTGGATTACCAACTGTCCCTGACCACCACCGAAAACTTTTTACGCGAATACAATTATTTCAAGCGAAATGTCAGAGAGCAGGAGCTGAATCTGTCTGCGGAACAAAGCCGAAAGATCGTAGCATTCCTACAAACAAATTACCAACCGGAAAACAGAAAGTACAGGTATGATTTCTTTTTTGACAATTGTACCACCAGGATCACAGACATGCTTGAAACTGTTTTAGGACAGTCATTAAAATGGAACTATCCGACTAAAACGGATAATAAAACATTCAGAAATTTGATCGACGAATACGTTTACCCACTTCCTTGGTCTGATCTAGGCATAGACCTGGCCTTGGGCTCCGTAATAGACAGAGAAGCAACTGAAGCGGAAAAAGCATTTTTACCAGATTACCTAGAAGCTGCCTTTGGAAGTGCAACTATCATCGGAGATGGCCCTGAGCGACCTCTTGTTAGTCAAACAAATACGATTTATGATTTCCAAGACGCAAGAGGAGATGGTATTAATCTGGTCAATCCTTACTTGATTTTTTGGGCTCTGGCCATTTTGGTAGGTATCCTCACATTTATAGGTTTTAAGAAAAAAAGACTGTTTAAAGGCTTCGACATTGGCCTCTTTTCCGTTTTGGGATTGCTTGGCTTATTGCTTATTTTCCTTTGGTTTTTCACCGCCCACTCTCAAACCAAAAATAACTGGAACCTATTTTGGGCATTTCCTGGTCATTTGTATATTGGTTATTTATTGTTCCGAAAACCTGATAAATCCATTTTGAAAACATGGTTGTTGGCAGCCATTATTTTGGCTGATGTGGCATTGGTTGTATGGATACTAGGCTTTCAATCCTTCCACCCTAGCATCTTGCCATTGCTATTGATCGTAATCCTCCGAACGAATTTTTTATACTATAACCTGGACCGGTTCAGGATTTTAGACAAAAGGACCTGATTTCTAAAACTATTAAGCACCCATCTGACGTTGTAGGTATATAATTAAAGAATAGATGAGTTTCAATATTATTTCAGATTATGTTCCCACGGGAGACCAGCCCAAGGCAATTCAAAGATTGGTTGAAGGTGTAAATGCCAATGAACCCTCCCAGGTGTTATTGGGTGTGACAGGTTCAGGAAAGACCTTTACAATTGCCAATGTCATTCAGCAGGTTCAGAAACCTACTTTGGTTCTAAGCCATAATAAAACCCTGGCGGCCCAATTGTACGGAGAATTCAAGCAGTTTTTTCCTGACAATTCGGTTGAATTTTTTATCAGTTATTATGACTATTATCAGCCAGAGGCCTTCATTCCGTCCAGTGGCACTTATATAGAAAAGGACCTTGCCATAAATGAGGAAATTGAAAAGCTAAGACTGTCTGCTACTTCAGCCTTACTTTCCGGAAGAAGAGACGTTATTGTCGTCGCTTCTGTTTCCTGTATTTATGGTATAGGCAACCCGGAAGAGTTTGGTAAAAACGTCATAAAACTTCAGGAAGGAGACCGAATACCAAGAAATCAGTTTTTATTCAAACTTGTAGAGATTCTCTACAGCCGCACTTCGGGAGACTTCACCAGAGGTACTTTTCGAGTAAAAGGTGACACTGTCGACATCTTTGTGGCTTATGGCGATTTTGCCTATAGAGTATTTTTCTGGGGGGACGAAATAGAAGCCATTCAAAGGGTGGACCCTGCTAGCGGTAAAAAATTATCCGATGAAAAGATAATCACTATTTTCCCCGCCAATCTATTTGTCACCGGTAGAGATGTTATCGATACAGCCATTCATGAAATTCAGGATGACCTTGTAGCTCAGGTGGGGGCATTTGAACGGGACATGAAATTAATGGAAGCCAAAAGGTTAAAGGAAAGAACAGAGTTTGACCTGGAGATGATTCGAGAACTTGGCTACTGCTCAGGTGTAGAAAACTATTCCAGGTATTTTGACCGAAGGCTGCCTGGTACTCGTCCATTTTGCCTTTTGGATTATTTCCCTGACGACTTCTTGATGGTCATCGATGAAAGTCATGCCACCTTACCTCAGGTAAAGGCAATGTGGGGAGGAGACAGGTCCCGAAAAACAAACCTGGTAGACTATGGATTCAGGCTCCCATCAGCACTTGACAACCGGCCGTTAAAATTTGATGAATTCGAAGCCCTCACAAGTCAGGTAATCTATGTTAGTGCAACCCCGGGAGATTATGAACTAAATAAATCTGAGGGCGTGGTAATCGAACAAATTATCCGACCAACAGGTCTTTTAGACCCAGTAATTGAGGTTAGGCCCAGTGCCAATCAGATTGATGATTTACTAGATGAAATTGACAAGACAATAAAGAATGGTTTCAGGGTTTTAGTGACCACACTTACCAAAAGGATGGCTGAGGAACTGGATAAATACTTGGCTAAAGTGGGTGTTAAATCGAGATATATTCACTCAGAAGTCAAACCACTCGACAGGGTGGAGATATTAAGAGAACTCAGATTAGGGATATTTGATGTTTTAGTAGGGGTGAATCTTTTGAGAGAAGGATTGGACCTACCAGAAGTGGCCTTGGTTGCTATTTTTGATGCTGACAAGGAAGGATTTTTACGGAACGTAAAAAGCCTGGTACAAACCATAGGCAGGGCCGCTAGAAACTCGGAGGGAAAGGTGATCATGTATGCTGATAAAACGACCGAAAGCATGCGCTTATCCATAGATGAGACCAATCGAAGAAGGGCTAGGCAGATGGCTTATAACGAAGAAAACGGGATCACTCCAACAACTGTTATCAAATCACATGACAGGATAATGGGACAGACCAAAGTTGCTGATAGTAAAAGAAATGCTAAGATATATGTGGAAAATAATCCAGAAGACGTGGACGTGGCAGCGGATCCGGTAATTCAATATCTAAGTAGAGAAAAACTTGAAAAACTCATTACTCAAACCCAAAAAAGAATGGAGGCAGCGGCCAAAGAATTAAACTTTATGGAGGCAGCAAGGTTGAGGGACGAATGGATGGGTTTAAAGAAAAGACTGGAAATTATTAATGTAGGCAAGTAAATGAAAATTATAAAAGGCATTGTCCTATTAGCAAGCTTCTTACTTTTAAATACTGTTAAAGTACAGGCCCAACAGGCCGGTGGTAGTTTTTTGGTAAGTGCAAGTATGGATTTAATAAGGACAGATTTGTACAAAATCCTTGAAAGAGCGCAATTTGGAGCAGAAGTCAATTATTTCTACCGCCATCATTTGTCTTTTTCAGGGGGATACGAATACAATATTAACCACCCTAATCAGGTAACCGCAGGCCTAAGGTATTACCCATTGGAACCTGTATTTCTTCGCGCGAGAGCGCTTTTGGGGAATGGTGCAGATCTTGGTCTGGGCGCTGGTTATACCTATAACCTAAGCTACAGGCTTCGATTGGAGGGCATTACAGACTATTATATCCAACGGCAGGCACTTGGAGTCAGGGTTGGCTTGGCATTTTTGATAAATTAAAAAAAATGACCTTTCAGGACATTACAAAACTAGCTCAAAAAGGAGAAGGCCTGCATGTGGAATTCAAAAAGAAAGCGGCTCACCCTGAAAAAATCGTAAAAGAAATAATAGCGATGGCCAATACTGATGGTGGTTACCTACTGTTAGGGGTCGACGATGATGGCACAGTAAGTGGTCAACGTTACATTGAGGAGGAAGTATATGCGATGGACAAAGCAATTAAAGAATTGATCCACCCCCCCTTGACTGCCGAAAGAAATATCATAGCCATCAATCAAAAAAAGGGCGTGGCAATTTATAGGATTGTAAAAAGTGTTGACGCTCCTCACTTTACTTTAGAAGAAAAAAAGAAAAAAGCCTATGTAAGAGTAGCTGACAGAAGTATTCAGGCCAGCCGAGAGATGTGGGAAATAATGAAACGAAAGAAAAGTCCAAACAATGTGATTTTCAAGTATGGAAAAAAGGAAGAGCTGCTTATGAAGGCCTTGGCCACGCAGCCCTATATAACCCTAAAGGAATTTATGGTCATGGCCCGAATTCCAGTTTACATCGCTTCTAGAACACTTGTAAAACTGGTATTGGCCAACGTATTGGAGGTAATCCCACAGGAGTCTGAGGACAAATTTATGCCTAAAGCACATCTTTAGCACCCATCTCCTCCACTACTTCCCATACAAGATCAGGTTCAAAGCCCCTGAAAACTAAAAATCGGACAACCTTGGTTTTCCTTTTATACAAATTCTCTTCATTGGTTAGCTTCCATTTTCTTTCTGCAAGGTGAAGCAAGGTATCGTGGTACTCCTCTTGCGCCAATAGCCCCAGTCCATCTTGAATCAATTGGTTAGGGATTCCTCTCATCTTAAGCTCTTGGCGAATCCTGATCCTTCCCCATCTTTTCAGATTGAACCTACCCTTAACAAAGCTTTCCACAAATCGCTTTTCATTGATGAAATCCTGATCCTGTAGGGTTTGTAAAATCCTTTCTGCCTCTCCCATTTCTAGTTCCATTTCATCCAATTTAGATACAACCTCAGAAATGGCACGTTCCTGATACGCACAATAACCAGCTATTTTTTTAAGCGCTTTTGAATAGCTATTTTTCTTTTTTGAACCTGAATCCATATTTTCTTTTTCTGGAACTGACATTTTACGTAATTTTAACCTTTGTCATAATAACGGGATAATCCTGACCAAATATATAAATCTAAATAGAAATATCATGCGAAAAAAAATTGTTGCTGGTAACTGGAAAATGAACTGCTTGCTTGAAGAAGGTCAAAAACTAACTTCTGAGATAGTAAACATGATAAAAGATGAACCAATAAAGGACGTTAAAGTAATATTGAATCCTCCCTTTGTCCATCTACACGGAGTTAAAAAACTCATCGCAGGAGTTGATAACATTTATCTAGGTGCTCAAAATTGCTCAGACAAAAATGATGGTGCTTATACAGGAGAAACTTCTGCTGCTATGTTGGGTTCTTTTGGTGCTGAGTTTGTAATCATCGGTCATAGTGAAAGAAGGGCTTTATTCAATGAAAGCAACGAATTGCTGACAGAAAAAACCAAACAAGCGCTTTCAAATGATTTAACTCCCATTTTCTGCTGTGGAGAGCCGTTGGAAATCAGGGAAGCAGGAACACATGAAGACTATGTAAAGAAACAGCTAACAGAAAGCTTGTTTGGATTTAGCGAGGCAGAAATAAAAAAATTAGTGCTCGCCTACGAACCAATATGGGCCATAGGAACAGGTAAAACTGCTTCTGCAGATCAGGCACAGGAAATGCATTCTGCTATTCGCCAACACCTTTCATCGGAATATGGTGAAACCGTAGCCGAAGGAATCTCCATCCTATATGGAGGTAGTTGCAAACCGGACAATGCACAGGAAATTTTTTCCAAGGCAGATGTAGATGGTGGATTGATAGGTGGTGCCTCATTAAAATCCAGAGACTTTGTAGATATCGCAAAATCTTTCTAATCCCTATCCTTAACATTGAGGACAATTGCCCAGGCAGTAATTTGCCCGGGCACTTTTATATTTTTCAATTCAACACACTTCGTCAATGGAATACCTAGAATTTAAAATCAGCTGTAAGGAAACGTACAGGGAGATTCTGATGGCCGAATTGGCAAATATAGGCTTTAATTCCTTTTTGGAAACCACGGCTGGCTTTGACGCCTACATCCTTCAGGAAGATCAAGTGGAGGAATTATGGCAGGGGGTGATTACCCAATACCAAATCGATGCTGAGATTAAAATTGAAGAGGGTGTCTTGGCCAAAATCAATTGGAACGAGGCTTGGGAGAAAAATTACGATCCTATATCAGTTGGGGACATGGTATACGTGAGGGCTACCTTCCATCCCTCCAGAGGAAAGGATCATAGGCATGAAATTGTGATTAATCCAAAAATGTCCTTTGGAACAGGACATCATTCTACGACTTACCTTATGCTCGAATGGCAAAATGAAATTAGCCATGAAGAAAAAACCGTAATGGACGCTGGCTCAGGAACAGGAATATTGGCAATAATGGCCATGAAGCTGGGAGCTGGAAAGGTGACTGCCTTTGATATAGATGAATGGAGTGTAGAAAACGGAAACGAAAATTTTGAGATTAATAATTTTCATGATCTTTCCATGCAAATAGGAGACATTAGGTCAGTAAAAACTGAAGAAGCCTATGATCTTATTCTCGCCAATATTAACAAAAATGTACTATTAGATGAGATGGGAGTTTATGCAGATAAACTCTCACAGGGTGGAAAACTACTTCTAAGTGGATTTTACGATACTGACATAGCAGATATTAGCCAAAAAGCAGAAGAAAATGGTTTGCTAGCAATGGGGAAAAAGATTCGCAATCAATGGACCTCTCTATTGTTTCAGAAAGCCTGATTTTAAAGTAATTAATTTCATCCCGTATTAGAATGACTATCCATAATTTAGGGTTTAAGCCTTTTTTGGGTATGTATTAACAGTTAAACCTAATGATAAATACACTACAAAGAACGGAAAAGAGACGGTAAGCAATGACTTGCTACCATCATCCTTTAGCTTCATTGGCTTAATCCTCAAGTCTTAAACTTGGGTTCGACCGAAACAATTGGGACTGGTAGCAAGTCAAGCTTTATATTAGAAAGAATAATACCTGATCTTAAAGAAGATAGCCTCTACCTTACTTTGGAGTAATAAATTTTCATTTTGATTTGATCCTTATCAACGACGAACTCTTTTAGGGAACGCTTAAAAGCATCGAAACTCACAACACCCCTTTCCGTGCTTGGTGTATTCGGGTATAAAAACAGGTCTGTTTTCACCAAACCTGAACGATACAAGGCATTCACATAAGAAGTAATCTGGTTGGCATACACTCTTGTTTCAGTATTAAAAGCCAAACCTGTTTGATTCCCTGTCACAGGAACAACATTTCCATCCTGATCCAAACCTGTTTGGGTGTTGGTTTCTCCTTGAACAGCCACTTTCACACCATCTAACTCCCTTCGATAGAATTCACCGCCATCTGTTGCAAAATACAAAACTAGTGCTCCATAAGGATTTTTACCTTCTGGGTATTCGTCTACGGGGCCTACCTCAAGTAATATCTGGTTGAAGGTGACGTTCTCTAGCGTATCCAGAAATTCATGTAAAGGGCTCATGTCTAGTTTTAAGAGTAACCCCAAACCGGCTTTGACACCAACTTTATCTCCTGCTACATCATAGGCAACATTATTTTCAACTATCTGTTCTGTGACAGTTCCCTGCCGATCACTGATTACTTGGTTAAAATGCCTTGATTGAATGGTATTGATGGGGTAGGCTGTAGATACCGTGTCCTCATCATAATGATAATACATGGTAATGCCTGTACCACTTCCAACAGCCAAAGAAACGGAAGTATTTTGGGCTGGATTACCCTTGATAACTATACCCGGAAAATATTCTCTAAAAGCAAAAATATTATCGAAGACAGGATCTTGCGAGGTAAGCTTTCCAAAAAGCTCAGCAGCGAAATCAGGACTTAGGCCCATACTCACCCTATTAATAGTATCTGCTTGCAATAGGAAGGAACCTTCCGCCAGGGAAATGTTCTCCTCATAATCTAGGGCATTAAAACTGTAATAGGTGGTATCCTCAATGGACTCTAATAGTCTGTGAACCTTGAATTCCTTTTCTTCCTCAAAATCATCCCCTATTAATTCAACAATATTGAAGTTAAAAATAGCGGAGTCAAATATGGCATTGTCTTCGGGTAAAACACCACCGGGATTGAAAGAAAGCCGACTATAGCCTATTGATTCGGTGGCACCAAAAATATCGCTGTGATCTCCTCCAACCACCAATCGGCTCTGATTTGTAGTATTGAAAGAATCTTCCAGTACTAAAAAAGAAGATAGGGGTATTTCTTCATAGAATACCCCTATCTGATTGGACCCGGGATCCAAAACCAATCCAATTTCGGATGGGTCGGAACAAGCTCCGGCGAAAATAACAATTGAGCACAGTGCCCCGAGGACTTTAACCTGCAAGGTCTGTGTAGATATTGTAATAGCTTTCAAAAAGCTCTTCTTGTTCATCACTATTAATTTCAAACTGTTTTTCTTTAGATGATTCTTGAATCATGGCAGCCAGGCTTTCGGAAATATCCTCACCCTTAACAACAACGTCAGCATATTCCATTCCCAATTTCACAAAACCTTCATAGTCTTTGGACTTCAATGGGGCAAGAAGCGCATCGTCGATATCTACCATTTTTATTTTATCGAATAAGTCGTCCCCAAATTTATGACTAAATCCGTTATTATAAATGGCATATACAGATTTTGTTTCTTTGAAAAGCGGTTCATTCTTGTAAGTAGTTTTTAGATACAGCGGGATAAGACTGGTCATCCAGTCATTACAATGAACCACATCTGGTGCCCATCCTAATTTCTTAACGGTTTCTAGCACTCCTTTGCAGAAGAAGATGGCTCTTTCGTCATTGTCCTCATAAAATTTATTCTGCTTGTCAAAGAAAACGCTCTTCCTTTGAAAATAGTCTTCATTGTCTATAAAATAAACCTGTAATTTAGCATTTGGAATAGACGCAACTTTAATTATCAATGGTTTTTCCTCCTCACCTACTGATATATTGATACCTGAAAGCCTTACAACCTCATGCAACCTGTTCTTTCTTTCATTAATCAATCCGAATCTGGGTACCAAAATTCGGATTTCCATTCCTTTTTCCTGCATTGCTTGGGGCAGGGCTCTTACAAAATTAGCAACTTCAGAAGTTTGAAGAAATGGGTTAATTTCGCTTGCTACGTAAAGGATACGAAGTTTAGACATATCGTGTGTGTTTAATTTAGGGATATAACGGGACTACAAATTTACAAAAAAATCAGCAAATTCCATTGTTTTTATTCAGAATAATATACTTTTGCACCTATTTTCCTATTCCATTTCAAAACAGGCCTTGGAAATACACGAAACCATATCTTCTGTAATACAGCACTTAAAGGCTTTAAAAACCCTGGATAAGTCTATTGGTCTTGTCCCTACTATGGGGGCATTGCACAAGGGGCATTTAGAATTGATCCGGCATTCCAAAAAGAATACGGACCTCACCATTGTGTCCATTTTCGTAAACCCCATCCAATTTAACAACCCTGAAGACCTCGAGAAATACCCTAGGACATTAAACACTGACTTAGCGATCTTGAGTGAAGAGGGGGTGGACATCGTTTTTGTTCCTTCAGAAAGGGAGATTTATCCAGAAGCAGTATTGATGAAGTTTGATTTTGGATCCATGGAACAGGTACTAGAAGGACGGTTCAGGCCTGGGCATTTTAATGGTGTAGCCATAGTAGTTTCTAAGCTGTTTCATATTCTCAAACCCGATATTTCTTTTTTTGGCCAAAAAGACCTTCAACAAGTAACTATTATCAAAAAGATGGTAAGCGATCTTTCTTTTGATATTAAGGTAGAGATTGTTCCTACCGTTCGGGAGGTTGATGGGTTAGCCCTTTCTTCTAGAAACCAAAGACTCAGCGCCGAGGGCAGGAAAATTGCACCCCTACTGTTCAAGGCTTTAACTAAATGTAAGGATGAACTTTTAAGAGGAGGAGACTGGTTGAACATAAAAAACAATACCGTTGAGAAAATTCTCTCTCCACTTGCCATAACCCCTGAGTATTTGGAACTTGTAGAAGTAACTAATTTTACTCCTGTCCAGAACCCAACACCTGGAAAACCGTACGCCATTTGTATAGCGGCACACATTGAACAGGTACGGCTAATTGACAATATTATCATTCGTGCTGGTCACATCTAACTAATGACATGCAAATTCAGTTATTAAAATCAAAAATTCACCGGGTAAAAATCACCCAGGCAGAACTCCATTATGTAGGCAGCATCACCATAGATGAGGCATTAATGGAGGCAGCTAATATTATCGAAAATGAAAAAGTTCAGATTGTAAATGTTAATAATGGCGAACGACTTGAAACTTATGTCATAAAGGGAGAACGTGACTCTGGTCAAATCTGTCTTAATGGTCCTGCCGCACGTAAAGCACAAGTTGGAGATGTGGTCATCATCATTACCTACGCAACAATGGATTTTGAGGAGGCAAAAAAATTTAAACCCACTATAATTTTTCCAGATGACCAAAACAAATTGATTTGAGCAATAGGTTAATAAACATCCTTCAAGCAATTGTTCCCTTACTGGCGGCACTTTTGATCTTTTATTATCTCTACAGGGATATTGAAAGCGAAGTCATTTTGGAGGCGCTTAAGGGTACAGATATTTTTTGGTTTTCCGCAGCAATGGTTATCGGTCTGATTGGCTTTTGGCTTAGGGCGTGGAGATGGAAGAACTTAATTGCTACCAATGAAACCATCGATGTCAAAACAATCCCGATTTTTTGGTCCTTAATGTTTGGCAATCTGGTCAACCTTATTTTTCCTAGAGCTGGAGAAGTCGCCCGATGCGGTGCAGTGAGAAAAACTTACCCAATTAAATTTGGTAAAATCTTCGGAACTGTGGTTTTGGAAAGAACGATAGACATGCTTTTCATGCTATTTATTGTCGGTTTGGCCTTCCTACTCGAAGGAAGAATTTTCATTGACATCTTTGAAAATCTGATTTCCTTTGACGCCATCAAAGGTTTCGCCGTGGAATACTTCTATTGGGCTTTGTTTCTGTTTTTTGTGCTATTGATATCGGTCCTATTGACTTATCTGAAATTTAAGAAGACTGCCTGGATAGGCAAACTTCGTCAATTTGCACGACAATTTGTCAGTGGCTTAGAAACCCTGATCCATATGGAAAATAAAGTTGGTTTTTGGATCGCCACATTTCTAATTTGGGTTATTTATTTTTTAATGATGTATTGGATGGCATTGTCTATACCTGCTACCCACACGTTATCAGCCACTTCCGTATTGATGGTTTTAGTTATGGGGAGCATAGGGATGATCGCTCCCGTTCAAGGAGGTATAGGTACCTTTCACGCGATGGTAGCTTTTATACTACTCTACTATGGTGTATCAGAGGAGCAGGGCAAGATATTTGCAATGTTAGTTCATACCTCTCAGATCATGATTGTTTTGATTCTGGGCGGGATTAGCTTTCTTTACCTTTTCAGAAAAAAGAAAGAACCCTTGAATGTATAAAATCGTTTAGAATTAAGTAATTAAAAATAGAAAATGGGAATCATACTAATAGTAGTTGTTTTTGCAATTCTTGGCTATGTTGTCAGCAACAGGCTGAAGAAAAAATTTAAAAAGTACTCACAGGTTTCTTTAAAAGCCAATCTTTCTGGTAAAGAAATTGCTGAGTTGATGTTGGCGGATCATAATATCCATAACGTAAAGGTTAATTGTGTAGAGGGTCAGCTATCTGATCATTACAATCCAATGAACAGCACAGTAAATCTTAGCACTGATGTATATTACGGAAGGAATGTTGCCGCTACAGCAGTAGCAGCTCACGAATGCGGACATGCGGTACAACATGCAAACTCTTATGCATGGTTGAAACTAAGATCAGCTTTGGTTCCAATTCAAAACATAAGTGGGAAAATTTTGAATGTGGTATTAATTGCCTCTCTTTTCGGCGGAATAGCCTTATTTGGCCTGCCTTATGAAGCTGTAGGAATGGTGGTAGTAGGAGCATTTAGCATATTGACACTTTTCAGTGTCATAACCCTTCCTGTGGAATTTGACGCCAGTAACCGAGCTTTGGCATGGGTAAAACAGAGAAATGTAGTTACTCCTGAGGAATACGGCCTGTCCAAGGACGCATTAAAATGGGCCGCCATGACTTATGTAGTAGCTGCATTGGCCTCATTGGCCACTTTAGCCTATTACATGTTTGCCTTTTTTGGTGGCAGAGATTAGATAAAACAAACTTATTCTGATTATTTAAAGGGGCAGCGTTGCCCCTTTTTTATTTTTCGGGTATATCTAATAGGGGTAAAAACTAAAATGAATAGAATTCATTAATTTGAATAACAAAAAGATTTTACCACACCATATGATTTAGGTTCAAATTTCACCAAAAGCGACCCCAATACCCAAAATAGAGCAAGCAACAAAAATTCTATGGATTGTTTATTGTGTAGGGAGCTTAAAGGAGTATTAAAATTAATTCAAAAGTATGGATTTTGAACTTAACGAAGAGCAACTGGCCATAAAAGAAGCGGCTTCAGACTTTGCCAAAACAGAACTTTTACCAAAAGTAATCGACAGGGACATCAAAAGTGAATTCCCAAAAGAATTGATTGCAAAGATGGCTGAAATGGGGTTTATGGGAATAATGGTTCCTAAAGAAAACAGAATAGGTGAGGAAGGTTTTGGTTTCAAATTTGCCATGGAGACATTAAACGGAGGACGTATCGGCATTGCTGCACAGGCTCTTGGAATTGCCGCTGGAGCATTGGAATTGTCAGTGAAATATGCCAAAGAAAGAAAAACTTTCGGCAAACCGATCAGTGAATATCAGGCCATACAATTTAAGCTGGCAGACATGGATACAGAAGTAGAAGCAGCCCGCTTGTTATGTTATAAAGCCGCCTTAAAAAAAGACAAAAGCGAGTCCTATGTTAAATCGAGAGCAATTGCCAAATTGTACTCTTCAAAGGTAGCCATGAAAACCACAATTGAGGCGGTTCAAATTCATGGAGGTTATGGTTATGTGCGAGAATACCACGTTGAGCGAAGGATGAGAGATGCTAAAATCACTCAAATCTACGAAGGCACTTCAGAAATTCAAAAAATAATTATATCCAGAAAGCTTTTAAGCTAATTGTATAAGTAGTAGAAAATTAAAAATATATAGTAATTTTCAAATCGGAATTTAGTTTATTCTAATTTTTTATCTGAAATTGTCATAATAAATCAGAAAAAAAATATACTTTTACAAAAAATAACTCTAAATGCACTAATCATGGAATATTACAATAAGGTGATAGAGTCGGTTGGCGTAAGGTACGTTAAAGGAAACAACTTCAAAATTGAGCGACCTGTAACCATCACCGATTATACAGATTCTGAAAATACAGCCATCCTCCTTCACAGAGGATCGTTGAATTACGGAGAAGATCAGGAGTCTGTTAACGAGGGGGAAATTCTATTTATTCCAGCAGGTCGACCAACTAGGGTATCATTCGGTACAGTTACCAAAAGGAACGAGACTAACAATGATAATTTTTTAGAAAACAAAAAGAAATACCTTCAAACCATCAGCTTCAAAAACATAAAAAGCTTGGAAGATGACTGTATCACCTCCGTCACTTTTGAAGCGAAGGTATTCGATGTGGTCAATTTCTTTAATTCACTTGGCATACCTGCCTTTGTAATCAGGTTCAACGACCGGATAGCTTCAATTATTGAAGATGTAGTAAAGGAATCAGAACAAAACACACCCGGTAAAGAAAGGGTAATAAAACTCTATACCGAATTACTAGTGGTCGAATTGGTTCGTCACATCCTTAAAAACAGACTATTTGTAGAGGAATTATCTACCAATAGTACTTATTTCAAGGATCCCCGATTGATAGATATGTTCAATTATATCAAGAAAAATATTGGTGGAGACTTGTCAAATAAAGTTTTGGCTAAGGTTGCCAATGTTTCTGAAGATTATGTCGGGCAATACTTTAAGATGCTAACCGGTATTAACCCTCAGGATTATATTGAATACCAAAGAATGGAAGCTGCGGTGGAATTATTAAGAACTACGAAAAAGAGTATTCGTGACATCGGCAAAGAGGTCGGATACAAAGATACTGCCTATTTCTGTAGAAGGTTTAAGATGATGTATGGACTACCTGCAGGAAAAATGAGGCGAAGAGAATCGTTAATTAACGTTCAATGATGAATTATAAAATTTAGCATATTGTAAAACCTCAGTGATCAAACTGGGGTTTTTTTCTGCCCCATTTCCAATGACAAGTACATCCGCTCCTGCATTCCATGCATCCTTCGCTTCTTTAAGGGATTGTATTCCTCCCCCTACCAATAGCGGACATTGTACCTCTTTACTTACCGCCCTTATCATTTTTTTAGAGACCGGTAGACTTGCCCCTGAGCCCGCATCAAGATAAAAGAAGGGCAATCCAAGAAATTTACCAGCCAAAGCTGTAGCCACTGCAATATCAGGCTTATTGTGAGGAATTGGAATCGTTTGACTCATGTATTCTACACTTGTACTAGCCCCTCCATTGATCAGCATGTATCCTATAGGAAGTACCTCAAGCTTACTTTTGGACAAAGTAGGTGCGGCCAGTACATGTTGACCGATCAATAAATCAGGATTTCTTCCAGATATAAGCGAAAGGAACAAAATAGCGTCCGCCTCTTCAGAAAGCTGCATTGTGCTACCAGGAAACAAAACAACTGGAACATTGCCTTTGGTTACCTCTCTTAGTCTACACAAACATTGATCGAGGCGCTTGGTATTTACCAGACTTCCTCCAACAAAAAAAAAGTCTATCAAAAGACCGTGAGAAAGTTGGTTAAGTAGGTCCAGCGATGGCTGCTTATCAATCTTCTCCGGATCTATTAACAAGGCAAGGCTCTTTATACCTTTCCTATTTCTTTGCAAAAGTAATTCGCGTAGCTTGTTATTTCGATTCATCTTCCGGGTCCACTTTAGCCATTAGGTTGTCCATGAGTCTTGCTTTTCCAATGTCTATTAACATCCAAAACAGCCTGCTCCTGAGATTCCCGAAAAAGCTATAGCCTTTATTCTTTGACCCTTTTTTCTTTTTTGAAATCTTTTTTTTATTTTTCCCTCTTAAATGCTGGACTGAATATACAGCAAGAATACCTCCAAGTATTGCCAACCCTCCAACCTTAAGGTATACCTGGGAATCTTGTTTGAAAAATTGAAGTTGTTTCTCCAAGGTTTGCTCTAATTCCTGTGACTGCTTTAACAAATCCTCTTTCATCATCCGTCTTTTCTGTCTTTAAATAAGAAAACATACCTGTAAAGGGAGTTTTTAAGTATCCTTTGAAAGGTCCTCGCATTCCTCAATAGGACCAATAACAAAAATATTATTATATAAATGCCTGTTAACATCAGGAAGCCAATTGAACTACTTTCGTATATTTCGCTAAAATAAAAAGCCAGTGCAATACTTCCAAAAAGCAAAATAAAAGAAGCAGATAAAACGATCAAAACAAGGACTGCAACCCTTGCTACGACCGAACTTATTTGGTCGACAATTTCGGCTTTTATAATATTAACCCTTACTTCTATCAATTTTTTAATTGTAGTAATGATCTCATTCATATTGACATAGGGGTTCTATTAATAATTTTTTAAATGTACAAGTCAAGTTACTATAAATTACATCAAAAACCTTGAAAGAAAAGGTGGCTTACTGTAAAAACACTTCACCTATTCAGTTACGCCATGAATTTACAAAGAAAATTAATTTATCCCCGATTATGCAATAGGGTTTGACATAGCCTGCCCTTGCTCTTCTCAGAAAGTGGCGTAATCACAAGAATTTCAGTCTATTGCATATTTCGGGTTTATAAATAATTTAAAATTTTCAAGCACTAGAACCGAAGTGTAAAGCAAATTGTTGTAAAGCCAAAATGCACCCTTATACTTAAGGGGAATCAAAAAGAAATAATTAAGTAAATAAGTGATGAAAATAGAAATCTGGAGTGATATTGTTTGCCCATTTTGCTACATAGGAAAGCGACGTTTTGAAAATGCATTGGCCAACTTCGATCAAAAAGACCAAATCGAGGTCATCTATCGTAGTTTCCAGTTAAACCCTGATATAAATACAGACACCAATAAATCTGTAGTTCAGTACCTTTCCGAAGCCAAAGGTGTTTCCTTGGAAAAAGCCGGAGAGATGACAGAATACGTTACACAGCAAGCCACCATCGAAGGCCTTGATTACCAAATGGACCACGCTGTAGTAGCCAATACCTTTCGAAGCCACAGACTATTACAGCTTGCTTTGGCACAAGGACTGCAATTAGAAACGAAAGAACGTTTGCTTAAAGCGTACTTTATTGAGGGAAGAAACATCGATGATATTCCCACATTAATTGAGCTATCTAATGAAATAGGGCTAACCTATGTAGAGAAAACCTTACAGAGTGACGATTATTCTCACGAAGTAAAAAGAGATATTCTGGAATCCAAACAGATCGGAATTCAAGGCGTACCCTTCTTTGTCTTCAACCGTAAATATGGCGTAAGTGGTGCTCAAGAATCTAAAGTATTTGCCGAGGCGATCGAACAATCTTTTAAAGAATGGGCAGAAGCTGCCCTTCAATCAAAAAATTAAATAGAGGTTCCATACAAACCAACATGCCTTTGCTATATCTCAAAAATTTCTTGAATGGGCACCGATAATGCCAAAACTTAATTTTATAGCTTTCAAGGACTATGGGAGGCAATGATGAGACATTGTTTTAATGACCAACAGGTTGACAAAAAAACCACGCTTTAGGATAACAAAACACTCCTTGGCCAAGTTATTTTAAATCAATTGCACGAGAAAAGTTTGAACCAAGCTCGTCAAAAGTAGCAAAAGGAAAAGTATTTCTTATAAATTGGATCACTTCCTATTAACTAAAGGTTTAACGAAGGATTCAATTTGATTTAAATTCATGGGAAAGAAGGTAATAATAGTAGGTTCTGGCATTGCAGGTTTGGCAGCAGCTATCCGCTTGTCACTCAAAGGATATCAGGTAATTGTCTTTGAGTCAAATTCATATCCTGGGGGAAAATTGTCTGAGCTAAATATGGAAGGTTATCGTTTTGATGCTGGCCCATCCCTGTTTACCCTACCGGAACAAGTAGAGGAGTTATTTGAATTGGCGGATAAAAAAACGGAAGACTTTTTCCAATACAAAAGACTTGAGGTCAATTGTAATTATTTCTGGGAGGACGGTACAAAATTAAGCGCTCATTCAGATGTGGATAAATTCGCAGAAGAGGTAAATACCCAACTTGGGGAGCAACCTGAAAACATCAAAAAAGCCTTAAGAAAATCAGCCTACATCTACCGACACCTCGCCCCCTTGTTCATGCATAGGTCTTTGCACAAGTGGAGCACATGGTTCAATAAAAAAGCATTGAGCTCCTATCTTAGAATGGGCAAGCTGGGACTTTTCAGGACGATGAATCAGGCAAATTTTCAACAATTCAATCATCCCAAACTTGTCCAGTTATTTAATCGATATGCCACTTACAATGGATCAAACCCATACCAAACCCCTGCCACATTAAATATTATCCCACACCTAGAATTTAATAGAGGTGCTTACTTCCCGGTTAAAGGGATGCATGATATTACTTCCAGTCTTTTTAGTCTTGCCAAAGATCTTGGCGTCCACTTTCATTTTAATCAGCCAGTAGAAAAAATCCTTGTAAATAACAAAACAGCCAAGGGAGTAAAAACAGGAGGGAAATCCTATTTTTCCGACTTTGTAATCAATAACATGGACATGGTAACCGCCTATAAAACCATCCTTAAAGAGGAAGCGCAACCAAAAAGACTTTTAAAACAACCCAAATCCAGCTCCGCCTTGATCTTTTATTGGGGGATAAAGAAAAACTTTCCCGAATTAGATCTCCATAATATCCTTTTTAGCAATGATTATGAAAAGGAGTTTAAGGCCATTTTTGAGAAGAAAGACATTTACGAAGATCCAACGGTATACATCAACATCACCTCTGTACATAAAGAGAGTGACGCTCCAGAAGGTTGCATGAATTGGTTTACTATGATAAATGTACCAAATAACCAAGGTCAGGATTGGGGTATAATAAAAGCTAAAGCAAAGGAATTCATTGTCAGAAAGATTAACGCTACACTTAAAACAGACATAGAGCCCTTAATCGAGATAGAGCAAATCCTGGACCCTATAGGTATTGAATCCAAAACATCCTCTGCAAATGGTGCTTTGTACGGAAACAGCTCCAATAACAAGTACGCTGCTTTTTTAAGGCATCCTAATTATAGCTCAAAAATAAACAAGCTGTACTTTTGTGGTGGAAGCGTTCATCCAGGAGGTGGAATTCCATTGTGCCTGTTGTCGGCGAAAATCATGGCAGACATGATCCCCAATGCTTAGGAATCGACCAATACCTTGTAAGATTCATACAAACTGTACACCTCACGTACATACCGCACCGTGACATGACCTTTTGCATAACCACTTTTTACCCAAGGATCCCGATAAACTTCGGGTTTTGACTTTCTTTCCAAGTAATAGGCTACATTTTCCCACCTTTTATTGTCCTTCCCATATTTATAGGCCAATCGCCAAGCATCTTGAACGTGTCCGTGCCCTACATTGTAAGAAGCCAAAATAAATTTTATTCGCTCATTGTTATCAGGCACCCGGTCAAGCCAAAACCCATCCAGGTATTTCAAATAATTTACCCCACCTCTCAGGCTTTCATTTGGGTTGTTTGGCTCATTGACCCCGAATCGTTGTAGGGTCACTGGCATAAGCTGAAGCAAACCAACAGCCCCTGCATAAGATACTGCAGAATGGTTAAAGCGACTTTCTTTATAAACCAGCGCAGCCAACAACCTCCAATCCCAGCCCAATTTATCCGCACCTTCTTTAATTATATCATCGTAAGCAGATATTCTATCTCCTGTTACTGAAGAAAATGCAGAGGATGACCGGTAGTAACTGTTTTTCTTGTTCAAAAAATATTTATGGTACAAAATGGCCTTATACCCTGTCCTGTCTATTCTTTCGATCCATTCATTAATCTTAGTTTCCAGCTGAGGTGCATTTTTACGTATTGCCCATGAAACAGGATTTGGCTGACTAACCATAAGGTTTACGTCCAAAATATCATTGTAGGTGGCATTTACCAATGCAATATCATTGTCTACGACGGTATAGTCGATTTGTTCCTGGATCACTTGATTAATAAGATCTTCCAGGCTGGTGTTTTTTTCTTCTATTGTGAGGGAAAGTGAGAGTGAATCACTGAGCGCTATAAGTCGCTCTTTGTAAATGGTGCCTTTTTTTATGAACACTTTCTTGTTTGAAAGCTGAGACAAACTATCTACATGAGATTTATCTTTCCGCTGAACCACCACTGTTTCCATGGTACTGATGGGGTCAGTAAAGGCCGCAAATTTCTTTCGTTCATCAGTTACCTCAAAGTTAATCGCTACAATATCTGCCTTTCCTTTATTCAATAAGCGAAAGGCATCTTCCAAATCATGTCTTACTATTAACCTTAGGTTTACGCCTAACTGATTGGCCAGATTCCTGAGCAATTCAAATTCATAGCCCATCGTTCGGCCTCTATAGATATAGTAGCTGGTAGAGGAATTATCAACGACAGCTCGTATAAAACCTCTTTTTTTTATGGCATCAAAGTCCAATTCTGCAGGAAATTCCCAATATTTTGGCGCTTTCTTCTCATCTACTTTTGGCTTGCAAGACGCCAATCCAAAGGCAAAAATGATCATGAAAAAGTAATAAATATTGGTTTTTGACATAGAGTGGGCACTCTAATCGTGCTTTGTTGTTCTCAATTATAGGCTTTTATCCTTAATATACCAAAATATGCCTCGCAAAATGTAAATGTTAAATAACGTAATTAACAATTGATTTTGTCATTACATGCCCATATTAGCAAAATAAATTTTACCAGAAAGCCGCATTAGTTCTATTTCATTTTCCTTAATCGTGTAAAGGGACTCTATCAATCTGCTTTCCGCTTGCAGTCTGCTAACCTGTGCATCTCTAAATTCCAGGTAATTGGTGATACCCAAACGGAACCTATCCAAAGTGATATCCGAACTCTCCACGGCTACCTCATAGTTGATCCTTTCGATTTCCAAAAGTCTTTTACTATTTTCATAGGTATTGTAGGTTCGCTGTAAATCTGACAACATTTGATTTTGATATTGTTCCATCAAATGCTTTTGGTTATTGATCTGTATTTTGGCTGCCTGAATTCGTCGGTTTCGGGACAAACCACTAAATAGATTTAAACTTATAGTAGCTCCCAAATTTATCCCTTGCTGCTGGTTGCTCAATAAAAACCCTGCATCTGAATTTAAGGTATTGTCAATATAAGAACCATTCAGTGTGATAGTGGGTAGCCGCTGCGCCCTTAATTCTTTCAATTGCAGGTAGGCAACATTTTCCATTCTCTGGGTAGCCAAAAAGGTTTTGTTTTGATCGAATGCACTCTCCTTTAATTCTTCAATAGAAAAGGATTCCTTAATAACGATGGTATCCTTCACTACAAAATTCTTTTCAGGCCCAATGGCCAATAATTCGTTCAAGTTTATTCTTGAATTTTGAATAACCTGTTCTTGAGAAACCAGCGCCGTAAGATCCGCATTATAATCCACCTGTGCAGCTAAGAAATCTCTTTTGGATGCTCTCCCAAATTCGTATTGCACTTTAGCTATTTCTAGTCTTTCGTTAGACAATTTCAAGGTGTGCTTAAGCACTTCATACCGTTGCAGCTCCAATACAAGCCTGTAATAGGTCGTCGCTATTGATGCTACTGTATTTTCTATCACCACTTTGGCTTCCAACTCAGTTACCTCTGCAAGCATGCCCAATCGCTGCATGGCCACAACTGCGTCGGCTCTAAACCCATAAATCGCAACCAAACTATAATTATTATTCCTTGTTTGTGCGTTTGGAATGATCCTTGGGTTCTCTGGATCACTTACAAAAGACTGCTCTGTATCTTCCTTTCTATAAATCCTGGTATTGTTTAGATCCAGGACAGGCATCAGGAGGCTTCCTGCCTGCTTTTTCTCATTTTCAGCCAATAAGACTAGGTTGGTAGCTATTTTAACATCAAAATTGTTTTCTAAGCCAATCTCAACTGCCTTTTCGAAAGTTAAAGACTCTTCCTGCTGTCCATACATTTTGCAGGAAATTACCATCACCAAACCTAGCAATAAAAATTTTTTCATATTAAACTCTTGCTAATCTTCCTTTTTTTGAAGTCAAATAAGTATATATGCCTGGAATAATAAATAAGGTAAGCACAGTGGCCAGCAACATACCGCCCACTACAACCACACCCATGGGTACCCTTCCTTCAGAACCTGCTCCCAGGGCAAGGGCTATTGGCAGAATCCCCAAAATTGTAGACAAACTGGTCATTAATATTGGCCGAAACCTAGCTGCTGCTGCTCCTTCAATGGCCTCTTTGATGGGCATCCCCTGAGCCTTGCGCTGATTGGCAAACTCTACGATCAAAATACCGTTTTTGGTAACCAATCCTATAAGCATGATGATCCCAATCTGACTGAAAACATTAAGCGTAAAATCAAAAAGCCATAAAGAGAACAAAGCACCAAATATAGCCATCGGAACGGTAAACATAATCGTCAATGGATCCATAAAGCTTTCAAACTGGGCAGATAAAACCAAATAAATCAATACTAGAGCGAAAATAAATGCAAATACCAAGCTATTGGAACTGTCTCTGTATTCTTTCGAAAGTCCTGCCACATCGGTTGTAAAAGAATCATCCAAGACCTCTGCTGCAATTCTATCCATCTCCTCCAGGCCTGTTCCTACTGTTTGACCGGGTGCCAGACCTGCCTTTACAGTGGCACTCACAAATCTATTGTAACGATAGAGTTGTGGTGGGGTACTTTTTTCAGAAATACTCACGAGATTATCCATTTGGATCAATTGCTCATTTTCACCTTTGACATAAAGCATCCTCAGGTTTATAGGTTCGTTTCTATCCTCCAACTGCATTTCCCCTACCACCTGGTACTGCTTGCCGTTCATGATGAAATAATCAAATCGCTGCCCTGAATAACTAAGTTGAAGTGTTCTTGCGATTTCCTGTACAGATACCCCTAAGTTTCTCGCCTTTTCCCTATCAATTTCAATTTCTAATTCCGGCTTGGTGAATTTCAGGTTGACATCAGGAAAGGTAAATACCGGACTTTGTCCCATTCTTTCCATAAAAGCAGGAATTATGTCTTTCAGTTTTTCCAGCGTTTGGGATTGGATGACATACTGGATCGGCAAGCCGGCTCTTCTATCACCAATCGAAGGCTCCTGAGCAGCAAATGCCCTTACCGCAGTTTTATTTTTTAAATATGTGGCTACCTGATCATAAATCTGCTGTTGACTTCTCTCACGCTCCGTAGCGTCTCTAAGAACCAAACGAATAAAACCTGAATTGGTACTTGCCGTACCAAAACCAGGAGAAGTAACCGAAATAAGACCTGCTATTTCCTCTTCTGTAACCATGTCCGATATTTCCTCAGTCATTTCATCAATGACACGATCCATGTACCCAAAAGTGGCTCCTTCAGGTCCTGCCATGTTGATTCTTATCTGACCCCTGTCTTCTAATGGTGCCAATTCTGAAGGGATGTCATTAAAAAGAAAATAAGTGCCAATGCCCATTGACCCTATAAGAACAAAGGACATCCATCTGACTTTCATAAAGGATTTAAGGGCCTCAACGTAAACCCGGTTTAGCCACAGAAAAAATGGTTCTGTTTTGGTGTACAGCCAATTATGTCGCTCCCTTCTTTTTAATAGTTTGGAGCTAAGCATGGGTGTCATGGTAAGTGCAACAAAGGAAGAAATAATAACTGCTCCTGCCACCACTACGCCAAACTCTCTAAAAAGTCTACCTGTGGTTCCCGTTAGAAATATAACAGGTAAAAATACTGCTGCTAAAGCTACAGTGGTAGCTATAACAGCAAAGAATATTTCCTCAGAACCCTTCTCGGCTGCTGTTTCCGGATCTTCTCCATTTTCTATTTTGGTATAAATATTTTCTAAAACTACTATGGCGTCATCCACCACCAGACCTATGGATAACACAATACCCAATAAGGTCAGGACATTGATAGAAAACCCCGCCACATACATAATAAAAAAGACACCTATCAAACTTATCGGAATAGTAAGGACAGGAATAAAAGTAGTACGCCAATCCCTTAGAAAAAGAAAAATAATAAGCACTACCAATAGAAAGGCCACAAAAATAGTCTGTTGTACCTCACTGATAGAATTTCGAATATACTTGGTGGTATCAAAACCAATGCCTAGTTGGATATCTTCAGGCAGGTCTTTTTTGATGAATTCCAGGCGGCGGTAAAATTCATCCATTATCTCTATACTGTTGGAGCCTGGTAAGGGTATCAAAGCAACGCCGACCATAGGTATACCATCTCTTTTAAGTACCGTCCTTTCATTTAGCGGTGCCAATTCTGCCTTTCCGATATCCTGAAAACGCACCACATTATTTGATTCTTCTTTGATGATCAATCGGTTAAACTGCTCAGGGGTACTCATCCGGCTCCTAGTTCTTACCGACAATTCAATAGATTCCCCTTCGATTCTTCCTGTTGGAAGTTCCACATTTTCACTTTGGACCCTATTAAGCACATCAAGTGGCGTTACACCATAGGAGGCCATTCTCAAGGGATCCATCCTCAAGCGCATGGCATATTCTTTCTCTCCCCAAATCGAAACTTCACTTACGCCACTAATGGTTTGCAACCTTTCCTTGAAAATATTAGTGGCAATGTCAGAAAGCTCAAGTAAGCTTCTCTTATTACTTTGTACATTCAAAAACACTATGGGTGACGTATCGGCATCTTGCTTGTACACCGTAGGAGGATCAGTATCCGGCGGCAGATTTCTTTGCGCTCTTGATACTTTATCCCGAACATCATTGGCCGCTGCTTCCATATCAGCCCCTATTTCAAATTCTACTGTAATACTGCTATTCCCGTCGTTACTGATAGACGACAAAGACTTAATTCCAGAGATACCATTTATGGCTTCCTCCAGCGGTTCGGTAATTTGCGCTTCAATAACATCTGCATTGGCGCCAACATAAGAGGTTCTTACATTAACAACGGGGGGATCCACACTAGGAAATTCCCTAATACCCAAAAAGGATATTCCTATAACTCCAAATATCACAATGGTGATTGACATCACTATTGATAATACCGGTCTACGGATACTGATAGTAGATAAACTTGACATATGTTATCAGTTCGTTAAAATAACTTCAACGGGCATTCCATCCCTTGCTTGTAATACACCTGTGGTCAATACCAGCTCGCCAGGTTTCACCCCGTCCAATAACTGAACCCTGGTGTCCGTACGTTGTCCGATCACCACTTTTCTGGATTCAACTATGCCATTATTAGTAACAAAAACTTTATACCCTTCTAATTCAGGAATTACGGATTCGGAAGGGACAAGAATAGCATCTGTCACCTCATTCAAAACCAGACGTACCCTCACAAACATTCCGGGTAGAAATTTTTTATCCTTATTCTCACTTTTCGCTCGAATCTTAAGGGTACGGGTAGCAGCGTCTATATTGGGCTCAATAGCATAAACTTTACCTTCTGCTTCATCATTGCTGACATTAGAGCGAAAATAAATAACTGACTCTGTCTTTATTTCATTGGAATAGTGCTCTGGAATAGAAAATTCAATCTTTATAGGATTGACGTTCACAATGGTGGCAATCAGGTCTGCTGTTCCAATAACACTACCCTCCGATACTTGTCTAAAACCCAGTTCCCCATCAAAAGGTGCCTTGATGGTCATTTTATTCAACTGTGCTTCAATCAATCGCAAATCTGCAAGGTTGGTATTGAACTGGTTGAGTGCAATGTCGTATTCTTCCTGACTAATAGCCTCCTTTGCCAATAATTTTTTTAGCCTACTTTCTTGGCTTTTATACAGTTTTTTTGTGTATACGAGTCTATCGAATTGAGCCTTTAACTCATCATCATTTAAATACAGTAAAGGCGTTCCTTTTTTTACGAATTCGCCTTCCTGAAAAGAAATTTTTTCCACAAGTCCTGTAACTTCAGGTCGAAGATTCACTATTTCGTTGGGAATAAGTGTGCCAGTAATATTCAAACTTGTCTCTAGACGCTCTTCCTTTAATTCAATGGCCTCTACTGGAAGGGCCGATTTAGCCTCCGTAGGAACAATTGATTTTGCTGTTTCTCCTTCAGTGAGGATACCCATCCTTGGATAAAAAAATATAAATCCTATTACCAATAAGATAATTACTATAATTATGATTTTAGTTTTGTTTTTCATTCTGGAACTAAAGTATTGTTTTACCTATAAGTATACTATATAATGTAAACTCAATTCATAGCCGAACTGAATAACTTGCTAAATCTTGTGAATCAAATACGGTTGAACATTATTGATCGCCCTAGCTACTATTTAATGCAAACCTCAACAATTTTAAAGTGAAAGTAAACTAAATTCCAATAGCAAAAAAACAATAAAATTTAAGAGGTAAAACTAAGCCATTAATGGTGGAGAAAAGGAATTATCACACATTCGGTAATTTTATTACAATAGCATAAGAATACCGAATACAATTGGCCTAACTCACTTATATACATTAATCAATCCCATAGCTTTGTTATACCAAAAGCTATATAATAGTAACTAAAAATACAACCATTAACTTTCAGAAAAACTAATAACGAAAAAACTTAGGTAGGACTAAGCATAAAAAAAATTATATAAATGACTTAAAAAAGATACCTCAAACCAACCTGCATACTCCAGGTGGTTCCAAAACCACTGGCATTTCGGAAAGGCGTCATAGGAAGGTTACCTGAAATCGTGTTGAGGTTAACGTTAGGTGCTGCACTTACCGGTCCAGTTCGTGAAAGTAGATTTTCAGCACCATTTAAATCATCCTGAACCCCCCAGTCGCTATTTAAAAGGTTTCCTAAATTGACGATATCCACACTCAATTGAACAGTGTTTTTCATCTTACCAAACGTTTGAGAAACATCCTGTAATATCCTTATATCAAATCGGTTTAACCATGGATTAAGGAAAGCATTTCTTGGTAGATAATTCCCTCTGTATTTGCTCAATCCATTCTCCTCCACATAAGCATCAAAAGCAGCTCTTTGCTCCTCAGCTGTATATACTACATCATTGTCGTCGGTAATGTCTACGAAATTCATAGTGGAAGAATTTTCAGGAAGATAAATCAAATCTCCTGTAATACCATCTCCATTTAAATCATTGCTATAGATATAGGAATATCTTCCTTGGTGTGCCCCATTATAGTACATTCCGATAGTAGTAGCCATTGAATTGGCATATTCTATTCTATAACTCACGCTTCCTACTACCCTGTGAGGGATGGCGAAATTGGAGATGTGCAACATTTGGTCATTCGGACTATTGATTGTAGGACTTGCGCCCCATGCCGAACCTGCATTAGAGCCTGCGTTAGCAGTCACTTCTTTTGCAAAAGAATACGTATAGTATAAAGAAGCCATTAAGCCTCTGTGGTAAGGCACAGATAAGCCTACTGTTCCGCTAAAGCTTCTCCCTTTGATATTGGTATTGGAAAGAACAGTGGCATTGTTTCCACCCATTACGCTGTTATACGCAGTGCTTTGGCCTGGAAGGAATATTTCTCGGTTGTCACCATAATCTCCTGTAGCATTGCTTGCCCCATAATCCATGGTATTGTTAGACCTGATTCGGTTGGCTCCATATTGGAAAACAGCATTTATGTCCTTGGTATACAATAAATCTGATGTCAGTACAAGTGGTGTATTTGGGATTTGATAATCCAAACCAAAACTAGATCTCCAAACCATTGGCATCTTAAAATCTGGGTCTACCAAGGCAAATGAACCCGGAGCTCCTTCAGTTGGAGATGATATAAATACATCTTCAGCCCCTTGTGGAACATTCTCTACGTAATGGTACCGCTCTGGCTGAAAGGCAATGTTACCAATCCATCCTTCCACTTGCTCATAGCTTCCCGGCTCAACATTATTCTGGATAACTCCTGCATTGGTAGGCATATTGGTCAACCATACAAATGGAACCCTTCCTGAAAATACACCTGTACCACCTCTTAAAGTAAGCGAACGGTCTCCAAATACATCATAATTAAAACCAAATCGTGGAGAAACCATCAATTTTGATTTTGGCCACATTCCGGAATTGTAATTGGTAGGCATACCAAACTGATTCGTCAGCGTAATCTCATTGATGGATGGATTAGCAGTTAACTCATTAAGGTATATTGGAAGTTCTGCACGAATACCAAAGGTAATGCTAAGGTCATTGCTTACTGCATATTTGTCCTGAGCATAAAGCGAGGCCAAACCAAAATTAACCGTTGAATAAGTATCTTTTCCTGCATAAGGATAAGTCAATCCAAACATCGTAGGTGCTACTTCATTAGTGGTACCTGTGGAAAGAAAATCCGCTACAGAAGCATACCTGTAATAGGAAGTTCCCATTCTGGTATAACTGTTACCAAAATTCTGAAGTTCAAAGGCAGCACCCATTGTAATGTTGTGCTTGCCTTCTACATAGTTCAGGTTATTGATGATTGAAAAGTTATTGTTGATGACATCATTATTATAGGTAAATAACTCTGTACCAAAAGAAATATAATTCATAGAACCTTTGTTCTTCACCATATTTCCTTCCACATCTTCTATAAATCCTCCACCATCCCAGATGTCTACAAAAGGAAATAGTTGATCAGATGGAGATGTTCTTTTGTCTTGAATTTTTGAATAGGTAACTAACAATTGATTCGACAAGCTGGGGTTGATATAACTGTTCAATTCTGCAGTTATAGATCTTACTGAATTCTCAAACCCATAATTTCCATTCTCAAAAGTTATGGCATTCTGACTAACCCTGGCTCCATTTGGCCAAGGGGCTCTTGGACGGGGACCTGATGTGGCATTGGCGAGTTGGTTAGAGGTGCCTATTACCTGATTGTACCTTACAGCCAGTTTGTTCCGATCGTTGATATTCCAGTCAATCCTGGCAAGTAATTTTGTGCTCGATTGCGAAGCTTCGTTGGCATATCCTTCATATCTTCCTGGGTCGTAACCCCATTGGTTGATGAGGTGATTTTGAACAGCATCTAAATCTGTACGTGTAGGTCGGGCGATATTGTTTTCCGGATCTGCAATACCATCTTCCGATGGTCTCCAAAGATTAACACCAGAGGCATTGGCACCGGTCTGCGTTTCACGTTCTGCGTTGACGAAGAAAAATAACTTATTTTTGATGATCGGTCCGCCTAGTCTGAATCCAAAGTTATTGGTTGCCGCATCTACGGATTCCAATTCATTGTCTCCAATTTTTCTGCCCTGAAGGGACTGATTTTTAATAAAATAATAAACAGAACCTTCGAAGGTATTTGTACCACTTCTCGTTACAGCATTGATTCCTGCTCCTGTAAATCCACTTTGGAGTACATCATAGGGAGCGATATTTACCGTGATTTCTTCAATGGCATCAAGAGAAATCGGTTGGGAATTCCCTCCTGGAAGGGGATCACCACTTAGTCCAAACCCATTGTTAAAATTGGCACCATCAATTTGGAGATTATTGTACCTGGCATCTCTTCCTGCGAAAGAATTCCCACTGGCCTGCGGGGTCAATCTCGTAAATTCAAGTACGCTCCTATTAATTTGCGGGAGGTTTTTTAATTGTTCACTCGAAATATTAGTAGCAGTACCTGTGCGGTTGGAGGTAAAATCTGAACCTCTGTCACCTTCCACTACAAATTCTGTCAACTCAGTGTTCCCATCAGATAGTGTTGCATTGAGATTATAGGTTTCACCCAACCTTAATATTATCCCTGTAAAGATCTGAGATTTAAAACCCAGATAATTAATTTCAATCGAATATGGTCCTCCAACTCTTAAATTGGGTAGATTAAATCTACCATCTACGTTGGCAACAGCACCATACACAGACCCTGAGGGTTCGTGAGTTGCTTTTACGGTAGCGCCTATCAGTGGTTCCCCTTCATTTTCCAGAACCGAACCTTGAACGGAACTGGTAGTGACTTGCCCATAACTGCTTCCCACGGCTAGAAACATTAAGAGCACAACAAGCATTTTATTTTGTAACAGTTGCCTCATTTTCAGGTATTTAACAAGTATAAAAAAATAATAGAATCAAAAATTGGGTTGGCTATAACGGGTACAAATATAAACTTTGATTAGTGCTATAATTATAGCTAAATATTAAGTTTTCAATTCAAACAGCAATATTAATTAACAAATTCCTAACGTTAGAAATTAGAAGGAATTTTTTTTATTTAACATTCTGGTTAGAAAAAAATTTAAAGCTGTTTTTTCAATAATGGTTTAATGATTATTTCATAAAAGTCATTTCTCGTATTTTGGTATCGAAAGAACAATGGGGCCAAGCCCTAATGGCTTTTGAAATAAAATTTGCTGTCGCATAAAACTGTAAGCACTTTATTTGATTTTTTTCATATAAACTCATTATCTTGAACTTTTAATCAGAAATTAGGCTAGCTGTTTTATCCCAAACTGAATTAATTTCAAACTCATTTATTTCATTGGGACCTTCGACCAGTTCATATAAACCCTATGGATTATTTTCCAAATCACTTGACTACTTTTATTCGAATAATAACTATGTAACTCCTTGATTGGTTCGAATTTAAGCTGAAATTAAAAATACTGAAACTTTACGAAATGCACAAAAAAGAAATCTTATGGTTATATGTCTTCCTGTTTGCAGCACTGGCAGATATTGCGATGATCGTTAATACGGATATCAATTACAGGTATTTTACCAAGCCTTTGATAATGATTGCTTTATTGTTTTATTTTTTACAGAGTACAAAATTAATCAAAGGCAGCTTGTTGAGAATAACTGTTTCAGCAGCGCTGTTTTCTTCCTTCTTGGGGGACGTTTTGCTCTTGGACGAAAACTTATTTCTATTTGGGTTAGGCGCGTTCTTTATGACCAATGTTTGCTATATAATTGCTTTCAAACTGATTCAAAATCACACTTTTAATTTCTTTAAAGTGAATTTTATAAAAATGTTTGTTTTTAATCTTCCACTTTACATTGTGGCTGCTCTAATTTATTTTCTAATTCACTCTCAATTAAACGAGCTAAAAATTCCAGTTATTATCTATATAATGGCCATTGTCATGATGGTGACAATGGCCAGAGAAAGATATGGGAGAACCAATAAATCCAGCTTTTGGCAGCTTTTCATTGGTGCTTCGCTGTTTTTTACTTCAGATGGTCTGTTGGCATTAGATCGTTTTTTTCATCCTATTGTGGACGGAGACCTATTAATTATGAGCACCTATATCCTGGGACAACTACTTATCATCATGGGGATAAGAAGTCACCTTATACAGGTTAAGTAAATCAGTAGGACAAACAACTATTCCTTTCTTTTTTCCTTTATGTTAAGGGACAATTCAACCAGTTGCTCAGTAGATATGCTGCTTGGTGAGTTGATCATTACATCCCTTCCGGCATTATTTTTTGGGAATGCTATATAGTCTCTGATAGAATCTGTCCCTCCAAAAATGGCACATAACCTATCAAAACCAAAAGCAATTCCACCATGAGGGGGTGCGCCGTATTCAAATGCTTCCATTAGAAACCCGAATTGGGATTGTGCTTCTTCCTCGGTAAATCCAAGGTGTTTGAACATCAACTGTTGGGTCTCTTTGTCATGAATTCTTATGGAACCACCTCCAATTTCTACGCCATTGATAACCAAATCATAGGCGTTGGCTCGAACCTTTCCAGGATCTTGCTCTAGTAATTCCATGTCTTCCTTTTTGGGGGAAGTAAAAGGATGGTGCATAGCGTGATACCTTGATGTTTCCTCATCCCACTCAAGTAATGGGAAATCCAGTACCCATAAAGGTCTGTAAACTGATTTGTCTCTCAGTTCCAATTCATCCCCCATTTTCAGCCTTAATTCAGACATTTGCTTCCTAGTTCCCTTTTCATCTCCAGAAAGCAATAGTATTAAGTCACCTGCTGTAGCACCGGCTTTTTCGGCCCAAGCTTTCAGGTCCTCCTGACTATAAAATTTATCAACCGTGGATTTGAATGAACCATCAGCATTGCACTTTACATAAACCAGTCCTTTGGCTCCTACCTGAGGTCTTCTCACCCAGTTGGTAAGGGCATCCAATTGTTTTCTGGTATATTCAGCTGCTCCTTTGGCATTGATTCCAAGTATTAGTTCAGCATCGTCAAAAATACTGAAGCCTTTTCCCTGAACTAAATCGTTGAGCTCCACAAAAGGCATCCCGAATCGAATGTCTGGTTTGTCATTGCCATATAAGCGCATCGCTTCATCATACGTCATGCGTTCGATATTCCCCAAATCCATCCCTTTTACTTCTTTAAAAAGGTGGCGAGTAAGTCCTTCAAATATTTCCAAAATATCCTCTTGGTCTACAAAGGACATTTCACAATCTATTTGGGTAAACTCAGGTTGCCTGTCTGCCCTAAGGTCCTCATCCCGAAAGCACTTCACAATTTGAAAATATCGATCAAAACCACTGACCATCAAAAGTTGCTTAAACGTCTGTGGAGACTGTGGCAAAGCATAAAACTCGCCTGCATGAACCCTGCTAGGAACCACAAAATCTCTAGCGCCTTCAGGAGTAGATTTGATCAACACAGGTGTTTCCACCTCGATGAACTCATTTCTATCCATGTATTTCCTGGTTTCCTGCATCATTCGATGCCTGAGTTGGAGTTTCTCTCTGACTACATTCCTTCTTAAGTCTAGGTATCGGTATTTCATTCTCAATTCCTCTCCTCCATCAGTTTCATCTTCGATAATAAAAGGAGGCACCTTGGCTTTGTTCAATATATTTAATCCACTCACGCGAATTTCAATCGCTCCAGTAGGTATTTTGTGGTTTTTAGAAGTTCGTTCAATCACGGCACCTTCTGCCTGTACAACAAACTCACGTCCCAGAGATGTTGCTATTTTTAATAATTCAGGAGCTACTTCTCCCTCTTCAAAAATCAGTTGGGTAATACCGTATCGGTCCCTTAAGTCTACCCATACCAATCCTCCTTTGTTCCTTACCCTCTGCACCCATCCGGAAAGTTTTACTTTTTTATCCAAATCCTCCAGACGGAGTTCTCCACAAGTATGTGTTCTAAGCATTGAATTAGATTTTTATTTGCAAATAATCGCCAAAGATAATAATTCAGTCCAGAGATTGCTATTTTTAAGCTTAAGATAAAGCAATACAATCAAGGTTATTAACGTTTGTACGAAGAAATACAATGTAATTGTTGCAAGAAAAAAACGTATATTAGCATAGTTTACTAAATTCCTATTGTAATTTATCAAGACAACCAATTTAAATTAGCCTAATAAATAGTATTTACCCTAGATTTTATGAAAAAATATTGGACTTACGGAGGATTATTATTCATTATCTTCATCACTTTCTGGATTTTCAGCGGAAATGACTCTCTAGTTCAGGAAAAGGATCCTCTGGAAATAGAAGCCGCAGAAATTGTTCCGGTAGAAGAGAACTTACTATATGGTATAAATGTAGCTGATTTGGACATTGTAGAAGGAGTAGTAGAGCGCAACCAAACTTTGTCTACCCTCCTTGCTCCCTTCAATGTACCTTACCGAATAATCGATGAAATTGCAAAAAAATCCAAATCCATTTTCGATGTTAAAAAAATAGCTTTTAATAAAAAATATACCGTCCTGACACCAAAAGATTCTATGCAGGCACAATTTTTTATTTACGAACCTAACAGAACTGAATTTGTAGTCTTTAATCTTGGTCAACCGGCTATTTACAAAGAAAATAAGCCGATGGAAATTAATAATAGGCAAATAGGGGGTATTATTTCTTCATCGTTATACGTAAATATGACTGAGTTGGGCTTAACTCCCGATCTAATTGATCAATTTGCTGACCTATACGGTTGGGTGGTAGATTTTCAAAGATTACGAAAAGACGATAAGTTCAAAGTCATTTTTAAAGAGCAAGTAGTAGAGGATCAAATTGTTGGAATTGAAGATATAGAAGCCGCTTACTTCGAGCATATGGGTCAGGTTTATCATGCTATTCCCTTTGAGCAAAATGGAATTATTTCCTATTTTGATAAAAAGGGCAACAGTCTCAAAAAAGCTTTTCTTAGGGATCCTTTGAAATTTTCAAGGATCAGTTCAAGATATAGTCTAAGTAGGTTTCACCCTGTGCAGAAAAGGTACAAAGCTCACTTAGGTACTGACTATGCTGCCCCAAGAGGGACCGAAATTCGTTCTGTAGGCGATGGAACAGTTCTGGAAGCAACTCACAGAGGGGGAAATGGGAATTTTGTTAAAATCAGGCACAATGGTACCTATACCACCCAATACCTTCACATGTCCAAAATAGGAAGTGGCATCAAAAAAGGCACACGAGTAAAGCAAGGTCAAGTTATAGGATATGTAGGCAGTACTGGATTAGCAACTGGCCCACATCTTTGTTTCAGATTTTGGAAACATGGCAAACAAGTGGACTGGCTAAGAGAAGAAATACCCCCTGCAGAGCCAATAGAAGAAGCGAATAAGCTCGCTTTTGAACAAGTAAAAAAGGAAAAAATAAATAAACTTTCTGAAATTCAATACACTGAAGTTTTACCACTTCTTACAAGTAACTAAATCAAAGAAATAATTTCAAAAAAAATAAAAACCCCTACTATCAAAGTGCCATAGGAATTGTAATAAATATTTTATTGTTTAATATTCTTAAATTTTCGAGAAATTATTTCTGGTATAATAAATGAGACCCCGGGTATTTTTAATTAACAATTATTCAATGGAGCGGGCTTATTCCCTTTGGGAAAAAGGCCTTAGCGGTAGCCACCATGTTTGGGGTAAGGTAGAACTTGATCAACGCGGAAAAGTTGATATGAAGGTATTTCCCCACGAGAAATATAAGTTTTTAAATAAAGTGGGGAAAATTTTCGGTATAGGTCATTTGGACCAGCAAATTAGGATTTTATTTAATCTGCGCAATTTTGATATATTGTATTCTCCCTATTCTAAATCCAACACAAAATTATTACTCTTTTTAAAGGCGTTGGGTTTATTTAGAAAACCTATCGTTGTCGCTATTCACCAGCCTTTCTGGAGAGGAAAGAATGAGAATAGGTTTTTTCGGTCCTATTCCAAGTTTTACATTTTAAATTATACAGCATCCATATTTTTGAGCGAGCCTCTTCTGGACAAAACAATTAAATTGTTAAAAATACCTGAAAAGGCCTACAAAAATAAATTCAGTCTGGCGCAGTGGGGGCCTGATATAACTTATTATGAACGCTATTGTTTAAACCGTAAATCATTTGAGGAATGTGATTTCTTCATAAGTGCTGGTCATACTGACCGAGATTTTGAGACACTTATAGAGGCGTTTCGTGGCCTGGACTATAAATTAAAAATATTTTGCACACCAAAATCAATTCCAAAAACACTGGATATCCCTCCCAATGTGGAAGTGAACTGGGAAGTAACTTTATCCTTCGACCTTATTCCCTATTATCAACAATCAATTGCTATATTGATTCCTTTGAAATATCCAATGTATAAGGAAGGGTGCCAGGGAATGACTAGTCTCCAGGATGTAGTCTCCTTTGGTAAACCATTAATAATGACAAGAAACCCTTGTTTAAACTTAGATGTGGAGAAAGCGGGAATTGGCTATTGTGTAGACATGTATGATGTTAAAGGTTGGAAAGAAAAGTTAAAAATATTGAAAGAGAATAAGGATATTTGGCTTGAAATGAGTAATAATTCTCAATTGACTTTTAAGGAAAAATTCAATTCAAACATTTTTGCAGCCCAATTAGAAAATGTACTGCTGTCCGTTTATAAGGGAAAGAAAGATTAACTGGTGGTGCTTTTTCCTAATAAATATTTAGTTTTATTTTTAATTTTTTATTTCAACATATGAAGGCAGTAATTTTAGCAGGAGGTTTCGGGACTCGGATAAGTGAAGAAAGCGCTATTCGACCTAAGCCAATGGTGGAAATTGGACAAAAGCCCATTCTTTGGCACATCATGAAAATCTATTCCTATTACGGGATAAATGAATTCATCATATGCTGTGGGTACAAGGGGGAAATTATAAAGGAATATTTTTCCAATTATCATCTCCTCAACTCCGATTTCACTATTGACTTGAGCACCAACAAAATCAAGGTGCATCATGCCACATCAGAGCCATGGAAGGTAACCCTTGTGGATACAGGTGTGGACACAATGACCGGAGGAAGGTTAAAAAAAGTAAAAGAATATATCGGAAACGAGACCTTTTGTATGACTTATGGGGATGGAGTTTCGGACGTAAACATTCGGGACGCCATAGCATTTCATAAGCAAGAAGGAACGGCGGCGACATTAACAGCAGTAAAACAGCCGGGAAGATTTGGCGCATTCATTCTTTCTTCACAGGGCAGACGAATTGAAAATTTTAGAGAAAAGCCACCAGGAGATGGTAATGAAGGTGCCATGATCAATGGAGGTTTTTTTGTGCTCGAACCAGAGGTTCTGGATTTGATAGAAAATGACCAAACCATTTGGGAAAGAGAACCACTAGAGAGGTTGTCTGTAAATGGAGAGCTTTCGGCATATGTCCACCATGGATTTTGGCAAGCCATGGATTCCCTTCGGGATAAGAATTATCTAGAGGAATTATGGAATCGGCAAAATGCACCATGGAAAGTTTGGTAAAATAGACCTTTAAAAAATTTCAAACATGAAAATACTCATCACTGGCAATATGGGCTACATTGGTCCCATTTTAGTCAATCATCTAAAAAATATTTATCCAGACAGCACGATTTTAGGGTTTGATATTGGCTTTTTTGCCCAGTGTATTACCAGCAATGGTGCCTTTCCTGAAGTGAATGTAGATCAACAGATTTTTGGTGATGTCCGAAATTTCCCAGAAAAATTGTTAGAAGGGGTGGATACCGTTGTAAATCTCGCAGCTATATCCAATGACCCTATGGGAAAAAAGTTTGAAGAAATCACTTTGGACATCAATTACCGGTCTTGCATCAATCTAGCAAAAAAGGCAAAAAAAGCAGGCGTCAGGCATTTTGTTTTTGCCTCAAGCTGTAGCATGTATGGTGCGGCTGATGACTTCCCAAAAACCGAAGAGGCTTCGTTAAACCCACTCACCGCATATGCTAAATCAAAGGTGCTTTCAGAAAATGACCTTCAAGGACTGGCAAGTGAAGATTTTATCGTTACCTGTTTACGCTTTTCTACCGCCTGCGGTTTTAGCCCAAGATTAAGATTAGATTTGGTGTTAAATGACTTTGTAGCCGGCGCAATAACTTCTGGAGAAATTTCTATACTGAGTGATGGCACTCCATGGCGCGCCATGGTTCATGTCAGGGACATGTCTCGGGCAATAGAATGGGCTTCAAGTCGGAAATTATCTAATGGAGGGTCATTTACGGCCGTGAATATTGGCACCAATAAATGGAACCATCAGGTAAAAACTATGGCATTGGCGGTACAACAATTAATTCCAGGTATCAATGTCACCATAAACCAGGACGCTCCTTCAGACAAACGTTCTTATAAGGTTAATTTTGAGAAGTTCGAAAGGATAGCTCCTGATCACCAACCACAATATGACCTAGAAAAAACTATTCTAGACCTGGAATCGGGATTAAAATCAATTGGGTTTAATAATCCGGATTTTAGAAACTCTAACCTGATACGGTTAAAAGTTTTGAATGATTTTCAAGAGCAAGGGCTTTTAAATGAAAACCTAAACTGGACAAATAAGTCCCTCCGATAAACGCAATTAAAAATGGCTAAGAGAGTATCCAATCTTAGCCATTTTTATACTACTTAATCTCCAATACTATTCTATTGGTTAAAGAAATGCTTGTTTTGTTCCTTCCTTAACCGATCACTTAATCTACCTTCTGGCAAAATGACATCATCATAGGTTAACACCTGGTCTTTAGGTATGTCCTTCGTGAGAACACAATCCACTGCCAATCCCAAAGGCAACAAGTGCTGCTCCAAAGAAGCAGGAGTATTTTCACACAATCCATAGGTCATATAGTACCCTATTCCATCCAGAATTTCGCCTTTTTTTAGGTCTCTTTTGGCTGTGGTCACCACATCAACCATTGGTTTTTCAGGGGCTATGGCTGCATCGTGAAACAACACTGCCCTAGCTACAGTAATGGGCACCTCAAAGTGGCACAAATGGTAGGGGTTATAAAAACAATATAAAGGGCCCTCGCCTACCTTGTACAAATTGAGGTAATGTTTTTGAATCGGATTATCCATCGTGCCAAGCACAAAAACGCCTGGCCCCGGACTTGCTCCTACGATATAATCTACTATCCCATCACCTTCTAAAAGATCTTCCAACGGATATTGGTCCAGGCAATCTTTGATGTGTTTCCCCATCTCTACAGTCGGTCCATGCATCCCTCTTTTGGCCACATGCATTCCTGTAGCATTGGCAATAATCGCCTGCTCAAATGAAATCTTGCTACCATCGGCAAATGAGGTAACCATAGCGGGATTTTGCTTCCATTTCTTAGCGAAACCCTCCTGGGTTGTGGGGTTTCTGTAAGGATCATGAAGTCCTTTTATATTTCCACAAAGCACAGGTTTCAATCCAATTTGCTTAACAAAACGATAAAGGTTGAGCGTTACCCCTGGCTGATCTCCATCAGCATTCGTAAAGACTACCCCTTTTCTGTCGGCATGTACTTTTAATATAGGGCCTATTGTACCATCTGTTTCAGCATTCATCATTATGATATGCTTTCCGTTTTCAATACTCTCAAGGGCGATTCTGGCTCCTAAATCCACTGCACCTGTCACCTCTATCACCGCATCAACTCCTTCAGCCTTACAAACCAGGAAGGGGTCTGTCGTGACAGCCCTACCGCCTTCCTTGATTACTTTATTCAAATCCTCCAGATTGGTCACCTCCGTAGGATGTTCATGACCAGCTTTTTGGTAAACATCCACCGCTTTTGATAGGGTTCTATTGGCGATGACCACCAGCTCCATTCCTTGGGTATACAATTCCATTTGTATGGCTATCCCCTGAGCCATAAACCCAGCTCCAACCATTCCTACCCTTATGGGCTTACCTTCTGCTTGCCTCTTTTGAAG
>Ga0222654_1000178_pt1 | contig 53709 bp, 41 predicted proteins | sample AntAcemetagen421_FD_179805 | JGI IMG/M metagenome (GOLD analysis project Ga0222654, IMG submission 179805) | Saline water microbial communities from Ace Lake, Antarctica - #421 | ecosystem: Environmental > Aquatic > Non-marine Saline and Alkaline > Saline | place: Antarctica: Ace Lake...
CAATTCAACGACACCCTCTGGCAATCCCCCGCCTAAACAAAAATCCTCAACGCCATAGACCCCTGGGAGCGCCGACGTCCCCGTCGGCCCCATCATCCCGGCAGTTTCAAATTCAAAATGCAGGAGCCTGCTCGCAGGCGATCCCGTTGCCTCTCCGACCTGGGCGCGCCGACGTCCCCGTCGGCCCCATCCTCCCGGTAACTTCAATGGCCCTCATCAAAATTCGAGATATTAACCCCATTCGTGGTTAACGCCTTCCCTCTCCCTGCCTGATCCGTCTTCCTCCCTATTTCATGCCCACTCACGACATCGTCGCCAAACTCTGGAACCTCTGCAACGTCCTCAAAGACGACGGCGTAACCTATCACCAATACGTCACCGAGCTCACCTACCTGCTCTTCCTCAAGATGGCGCAGGAGACCGGCACGGAGGATCAGATACCCGCCGGCTACCGCTGGGCCGACCTCGAAGCCAAGAGCGCTCTCGAGCGCCTCAACCACTACCGCCTCGGCCTCGTCCACCTCGGCACCAATGGCTCGCAGCTCGCGCAGGAGATTTTCGCCAACGCGTCCTCCTTCATCAAGAAGCCTGCTACACTCTCCACCCTCGTTTCGGAGATCGAAAAACTCGACTGGTATTCCGCCCGCGAGGAAGGTCTCGGCGACCTCTACGAAGGCCTGCTGGAGAAAAACGCTAACGAAAAGAAATCCGGTGCCGGCCAATACTTCACGCCCCGTCGCCTCATCGACAGCATGATCAACGTCATGCGGCCGGCGCTGACCGATGTCATCCAAGACCCCGCCGCCGGCACCGGTGGATTTCTCATCGCTGCCAACCACTACCTGCGCGAGCACCACGACTTCGACGCCCTCACCGAAGCCCAACAGCGCAAATACCGCACCGGCACCTTTTACGGCATGGAGCACGTGCAGGACACCCACCGCCTCGCCCTCATGAATCTCATGCTGCACGGCATCGACGGCGGTATCCGCTACGGCGATACTTTGTCCGAAGACGGCACCGCGCTGCCCCACGCTACGCTCATTCTGAGCAACCCGCCCTTCGGCACCAAAAAAGGTGGCGGACTGCCCTCACGCACCGACTTCACGTTTCCCACCAGCAACAAGCAATTCTGCTTCCTCCAGCACATCTATCGCGGATTGAAACCGGACGGCCGGGCGGCGGTCGTCCTGCCCGACAACGTGCTCTTCGAAAGCGGGGTCGGCAAAGAGATCCGCCGCGACCTCATGGACAAGTGCAACCTGCACACCATCCTGCGCCTGCCCACCGGCATCTTCTACGCCCAAGGCGTGAAGACCAACGTGCTCTTCTTCACCCGGGGTAAGACCGACAAAGGCAACACCCGGGAAGTCTGGGTCCACGACCTGCGGGCCAACATGCCGCAATTCGGCAAACGCACCATCCTCACCGCCGAACACTTCGCCGAGTTTGAAACCGCCTACGGCAACGACCCGCTCGGTGCCCCCGCCGCGCTCAAAAAACGCCAAGACACCGGCGAAGCCGGCCGCTTCCGCAAATTCACCCGCGATTGGATCGCCAACCGCGACGACAGCCTCGACATCGCCTGGCTCAAGGACGACGAAGCCGAATCCAGTTCCGACCTACCCGAACCCGCCGTGCTCGCCGCGACTGCAATGGAAGAAATGGAAGCCATCATGGAAGACCTACGCGGCATCCTCGCCGAGCTGGGCGAAGAAGTGGTGGAGGAAATTGAGTCGTGAGTGATTTGCCGGAGGGTTGGTCGCGCCCAACAATTGGCGATCTCTGCACTCTTCGAAATGGTCGCGCTTTCAAAACAGGCGAATGGGCGACCCAAGGACTTCCGATCGTCCGAATTCAGAACCTCAACAAGCCTGAGTCGAAGTTTAACTACTTCGCCGGGGAGCCAGAACCGAACTATCTGCTTCAAGGAGGAGAATTACTCTTCGCTTGGTCTGGAACTCCCGGAACATCGTTTGGGGCGCATGTTTGGAAGGGTGGAAGAGCTGTGCTCAATCAGCACATTTTTCGCGTGGATTTTCCAGAGACGTATCTCGACAAGCGTTTCTTCAGATTCGCGATCAACCAGAAACTCGATGAGCTTATCGGCGGCGCGGTCGGTGGGGTAGGCCTTCGGCACGTAACGAAAGGCACTTTCGAAGGAACCGAGATAGCGTTGCCTCCGCTCCCCGAGCAAAAGCGAATCGCAGACAAACTGGAGGCGGTGTTGGGCCGGGTGGACGCCTGCCGCGGCCGCCTCGCCCGCGTCCCCGACCTCCTCAAACGCTTCCGCCAATCCGTCCTAGCCGCCGCCACCTCAGGCCGCCTCACCGAAGACTGGCACGGCGATGACGGGCAGACTGAATGGGCTGAGATAAAATTGGCTGATGTCGCTGAGAGGTTCTCGTATGGAACTTCGGCTAAGTCATCCAAGTCTGGCTCCGTCCCTGTTCTGAGAATGGGTAATATTCAAGATGCGAAACTGGATTGGAGAGACTTGGTATTTACCTCTGACAAGGCAGAAATTGCTAAGTATCAGCTCAGTGATGGGGATGTTCTTTTCAACCGAACCAATAGCCCTGAGCTCGTCGGGAAAACGGCCGTTTTCAAAGGGGAACGTGAAGCAATTTTCGCCGGCTATCTAATTCGCGTTCGTTGTTCGCCCGCTCTGCTTCCAGATTTTCTCAACTACTCCTTAAACAGCCCAGCAGGGCGGAGTTACTGTTGGGAGGTAAAATCTGATGGTGTTAGCCAATCGAACATCAACGCCAAGAAGTTAGCAGCATTTCCCTTTCACCTTCCATCAATTCCGGAGCAGCGCGAAATCGTCCGCCGTGTCGAAGCCCTCTTCAGATTCGCGGACCGGATCGAATCCCGTCTCAACGAAGCGCAAACCACCGTCGACCGCCTCACGCCGTCCACCCTCGCCAAAGCCTTCCGCGGCGAACTCGTCCAGCAAGACCCCAACGACGAACCCGCCACCACCCTCCTCGCCCGCCTCCGCACCGAACGAGCCGCCGCCCCAAAGCCCAAACGCCGCAGTCGACGTGCCGCAATGTCATGAGCGATGAATTCGAGGAACGCTTCAACGTCACGGCGGAGGATATTCGCCGCTATGATTGGGCGTCCGTCATCGCGGCCTGCGACCAGCCAGAATGTGTCCACTACTTTGAACGACTTAGAGCGGCAGCACGTGAGCGTGATGAGGCAGACGACAAAGTCGGTGGGCGAGTCTTCATGCTGCTCTCCGTGGTCGCGTCGTTCCACCCTAACTACGACGCATCAGGTAATCCTTACGGCTCGCTCTGGAGTGGCTTCAACGGAAAGCGCGCATTGAATGCCGAAGATTTGACTGATGCCGATTTGCTCGCCCTCGGTGGAGTCGTTGACGAAGTTGTAGATCCAGAGCTTCAGGCCCGAGTTGCAGACGTGCTCTGGGTGACCAAGAAAGATTTCAAAGTCGCCAAACTAGCCATCACTTCGTTCCTTGCTTCCGCCGCGAGGCTCAAGACCAACGACATGTGGCCGCCCTATGCTGAACGGTTGGAGCGGGCTGCTCGAATCTCGGTGATCCGTGGGTTTGAATCCGAGAAAGCTGAGGTTGTCAAAACGCTGGAGGAGGCAATCGCGGATTATTCTACAGACCTCGATTCGGGGCTCCTCTGCGAAAAGCTCATGTCCATTCTCCGGTCACTGCACGTCGGCGATCCCGTTTTCTACGCGGTGCTCTCGGAACGCTTGGCCAAACAATTTTTCGATGCGCGGAATTGGCACTTCGCCGAATGCTACTGGAAAGGTGCAGCGCAATGGCACCGCCGAGCCAAGAGCGAGAGTGAAGCCCAGCGATGCGAAATTGAGCGGGCCGAGTGTTACATTTCACAAGGAGAAGCCGGAATGCCCGGACGTGAAACCAACTACATGAATGCGGCCCATTGGGTAGGGAAAGGACTCGAGGCCCTGCGACGTGGTAAAGCGGACGCGAAACGCATTCTCGATATTAACAAACGGCTTCTCGAATTACAGGAACTCAGCTCGACCGAAATGACTTCTATCGAAGTTCCGGTAGACACGATTCCGGGCTTCCGGGACAAAGAAAAAATAGCGCAGGACGCCGCGTCTAAACACGTCCAGGGTGTAAATTTTCAGACCGCGATTGCTAGGTTTTCCTTGATCGATCGACCGACTTCATGGGAGCAAATGAAAGAACAACATGCCAAGACGTCAGAGAGTGCACCCTTGAGCAGCATGATTGGAGTAACCGCGAGTGACCGTTCGGGCAAAACCACCGACTTCATTCCCCCGGAATTTCCTAGTGATCGGAAAGGTGATGATGAGAGTTTGCGGAAACGTCTAGTGCAGCAGGCGCAAATGGTTAATTGGCCAATTAAGGTCCAATGGTGCATCGAGCCCGCTCGGCTCTCGATTCTATTAGAACATGGCGTTCGGATGCGTGATCTTGAATTTCTTGTCACAGACAACCCCTTTATTCCGCCTGGTCACGAAGGCATTTATTTGCGTGGGATCCAAGCGGGGTTCCTAGGTGATTGGCTGGTCGCAATGCACCTTTTGGTCCCTCAGTTGGAGACCTCGATCCGTTACGTTCTTAAACAACGCGACGTGATCACATCCACAATCGATGGGGAGGGCATCCAGAAGGACAAAGACCTGAACGAACTACTTTTCATGCCCGAAACGGAGCAGATATTCGGCAAAGACATCCTGTTTGATCTTCGAGGCATATTGATTGATCGCTTTGGCCACAATCTCCGCAACGAACTCGCCCACGGCCTGCTGCCCGAAGCGGGCTTTTATCACCCCGCGCCCGTCTATCTCTGGTGGCTGGTGATTCACATCTGCTGGTGCAGCTATCGATATGTCCAGTCTCAGGTCGAAAGTCCGCCTTCAGCGGACGGCACGCTTGCTGAAACACCTACCGAATAAAATCCCATGTTTCGCATCGACCGTAGTTTCAATCGCATTACACGACTCACGGAAGTTAATTTCGCTGACCTCGAATTTCAAGGAGTGGACACACTTAAAGGAGAGGCTGGAGGCGCATCCCAGTTATCTAAACTTTGCCGACGTTCGATCGGTCCCCGACATTCGAGTTGGGGCAGAAACGGAAAACTAAAATGAAACCCATTTTTAACCTCTACTGTGACGAGAGCTGTCACCTCGAAAACGATCATCAAAAGGCCATGGTGCTAGGAGCTGTCTGGTGCCCAGAAGACAAAGCGCGCGCAATTGCTGAACGGTTGCGGGAGATCAAACACAGCCATGGGATGGCCGACAATTTTGAAGCAAAATGGACAAAGGTATCGCCCGCGAAAGTGGACTATTACCTCGCGGTCATCGACTACTTCTTCGACGACGACGATCTGAACTATCGCGCCCTCGTGGTGCCGAACAAATCGGCTCTCACCCACGGGAAATTTGGTCAAGATCATGACACGTGGTATTATAAGATGTATTTTCAGCTTCTGAACGTGCTGCTCAGCCCCGAGGCCCACTACCGAATTTATCTGGATATCAAAGACACCATTGGCAGCACCAAGGCGGCAAAATTACATGAAGTGCTCTGTTCGAATCGCTACGATTTCGACCGAAAAATCATCGAACGAGTGCAGACCGTCCGAAGTCACGAAATCGAGCAGCTTCAGGTATGCGATCTCCTGTCCGGCGCTCTGGCCTACGTTCATCGCAAACTCCACGGAAGTTCAGCCAAACAACAACTGATTAGTCGGATCAAACATCGATCAGGGTTGCAATTGACCCGCAAAACCCTGTTACGCGCCCGTAAATTCAATCTGTTTTGCTGGGAACCGGGCACATGAGTGACCTGCCGGACCTAGTGGAAGTAGACGATTTTCCCGGCGCAGATTTTGTCGAGCGCTGGAAAGCCTATGTGGACGGTGTCTATGATATTTACCTACGAGAGGTCGCACGAGGCGGACTCAATTTTAATGGGCGGAAGGTAAGCTGTCGGTTTCAACCGGAAACCTTCGGCAAGCATTATGCGTTTTGGCACATGATGCAGGAAGGCCCGATAGAAGACGACCGGACTGCCGATATCGAACGATGTAAACGAGTGCGCTGGATCGCATGGGTAATTGCGGCGGCCGAAACCGGCCACTCGCTGGTAAAGGTATTCCCTCAGCAAAAACGTGGCACAGAGCAGCCTTGGGCCTTGTGGGTCGAGGATGAAGGTTACGTCGTCATCTTGTGGGAGCGTAACGGATACTATTTGCTGAAAACCGCCTTCCCCGTGAGCTACAAAGGAACACAAAAAGGACTGGAGAGAGATTGGCTTCGATACAGTCGAGGCCGCTAAAAAGACTGAAGCCGCTTCCTTTTGGGAAACGGCCTCGAAAATTCCTTTCACACATGGTGAATGAACAGTAGTAAAGGTTGGCCTTTCCCGTGGAAAATCAAGTCATTTCATAAGTTACTTATTTATAGCAACTAACCGAACCAAGCTGCGTATAATTTGAACAATATTATCGCATCTGATGCAGTCCACCAAAGCGACAATACACCTGACGGGGAGAACAGAATTGGACAAGCGTAAGAAGGAACAAAGTATCTACAATCTTGAACGGCCAGGTCACGCCGCCCTAACAGGGATACGTTTGACGAATCGGCCCTCGGCGACGAAATTCACCCTCAGCCATGGCCAACCACGTGCAGTTAAAGCCCGAGTTAGTTCGTTGGGCTCGAGAACGAGCCGGGCTGAGCGTGGCTGCGCTTGAAGCGAAGTTCCCGACTTATTCGGATTGGGAAAATGGTCGTAAATTTCCGACCCTGAAGCAGCTCGAATCCTTGGCGCGAAAAACCCGCACCCCGTTAGGATATTTTTTCCTCAACGAGCCCCCGGAAGATAAACTGCCGATTCCTGATTTCCGCACCGTAGCCGATGCCCAGATTCGCCGCCCCAGCCCGGATTTACTCGAAACGGTTGAGACGATGCAACGGCGGCAGGATTGGTTGCGCGAATTCCTCGTCGAAGAAGGTGCCGAACCGCTCTCATTCGTCGGCGCAACCCACCTTGCGGAAGACCCCGCCCATATCGCTCAATTGATCCGCAGCGCCTTGGAGGTGCCCGAAGGCTGGGCCAATGAGGAAACCAGCTGGACAATCGCCCTCCAATATTTGCGCGAGCGCATCGATGCGGCTGGCGTGTTTGTCGTCATCAACGGCGTGGCGGGAAATAGCACGCAGAGGAAACTCAAGGAACACGAATTTCGGGGCTTCGCCCTAGCCGATGATTATGCCCCGTTGATCTTCATCAATGGCACCGATGCGAAAGCGGCACAGATGTTTACCCTGATCCACGAGCTGGCTCATATTTGGCTAGGAGTTGATGGGGTTTCGAATTTCGAGGCATTACATCCCACCGCCAATGCGACCGAGGAATTCTGCAATCAAGTTGCCGCTGAATTTCTGGTGCCCTCCGATAAACTCAGGGCCACTTGGCCAAGCGCTCAAAGTCAGGAGGAGCCGTTTCAGTATTTAGCCCGTCGATTTAAGGTAAGCCCGCTGGTGACCGCGCGTAGAACGCTCGACTTGGGCATGATTTCCAAAGTCGAGTTTTTTAGCTTCTGGGAAAATTACGAACAGGACGACCGGCGCCAACGAGCGAACCGGAGTGGCGGTGGTAATTTCTGGAATACGCAAAATACGCGAGTCGGCCTCCGATTCGGCACCACCGTAGTTCGCGCCGCCAAGGAGGGTAAGCTACTCTATCGCGACGCCTACAAACTAACGGGCTTGCATGGTCAGACCTTTGACCGTTTCGCCGAACGCCTCGGCTACCACGTCTAACCATGAACACCTCCCCCGCCTATGTTCTGGATGCCAACGTGTTCATCGAAGCTCATCGGCGCTATTACGGTTTAGATTTCTGTCCGGGATTTTGGGAAGTGTTGGCAAATTCCGGTCCTCATCGATTGGTCAGTGTCGATAAGGTGAAAGACGAGCTCACCGCAGGGAATGATGATTTGAAGCATCGGGTAGAGGCACACATCGCGCAGAGTCACTTCGCCTCCACCGCTGCTCCCGAAGTCGTCACTCATTTCCAAACCGCGATGCAAAGTGTCCAAGCCAGCGCTCATTATTTGAACAGGGCGAAAACCGAATTTGCTCAAGCCGCGGATGGTTGGATCGCTGCCTATGCCAAACATATCGACGCAGCCGTGGTCACGCATGAAGTTTACGATGCTGAGATTCGCAAGCGAGTGAAGCTCCCCAACATTTGCCGAGAGCTCGATGTCCCGACCATCGATACATTCGAATTACTGCGGCAGCTTGAGGCGAAGTTCGTTCTAGAATCCTAACACCGAGCGGCACCACCAAAAGGGGCTTGTCTTGCGTAATTGCTTGTCGACATGCACGACCCAAACTTCGCATCGCGCTGAAGCTCAACAACCCAGCCACTCGGCGGGCGCTCCAACTCCAATCGCACTCCAGTTACTCAACCACGACGTTGCCATTCAGTGTTTCAAGGCAACCCCGTTTCAAGACGGCGATGACCTTTTTCTTAACCTCGAGCAGATCATCCCCTTGCCCGAAGCCGCCGAGCTCATGGTCGGCGTCGCCAAAAAGGAAAAGGAGGAAAAGATCGTCGAGCGTCGGCAAATACGGAGCCATCGCCTCCGGCTTGAATTCTGGCAACTTGCCCTCGATGCCCTCGAACGAGCGGGGATTAGCCTATTCGCTAACGTGAGCCCCGGTAAGGATCACTGGCTCAGCACCGGGTCCGGGCTCAGTGGGGTGCACTACCGGATGATCTTTGCTCAAAATCAAGCTCGAGTAGAGTTCTGTTTCGATCACTCCCAACAGGATAAGAATAAGGAGATGTTCGACGCACTCTTCGCAAAACAGGAACAGCTTGAAAAGCGATTTGGGGCAAAGTTCGGTTGGCGTCGAATGGACGAAAATCGGGCTTCATTGATCGTCCTCGTGCAGGAGTTTGATGGCTACAACCGCGAGTCTTGGCCAGAAATGAACGCTTGGCTGGTCGACCACGTTCGCCGGCTCGAGAACACTTTCGACCCTGAAATCGCTATACTCCGACAGATCATTCGCGGGTAGGAACCGTATGGGCTTCACCAAGACAATGTGGGTTAATTAAAATTGATCAATTATTGCGAAATTAGAATTCGCAATAATCAATGTGGACCGATGTCTTCAGTTATGGACCCCCTCTCCCAGTTGATCAGCGAGCGCGTCATGCTTGCACGAAAGGATGCGGGCCTCTCTCAAGAGGCTCTGGCGGTAAAACTTGGATTCAAAGACCGACAGTCTGTTTCGAATATCGAACTTCGCCTCAGAAAGGTCAGTAAAGAGGAGTTGGTGAAAATATCAGGAGTCTTGGAAAAGCCCCTGAGTTTCTTTACCGACCCCTATACCATCGCCGAATCGAATGCCTTTTCCTATCGGGCGAATCAGGCCGCTCAGGCGGACCTAGAAGAATTCGAACGTTCGACCGAGAAACTGATCTCGGCAAATCGAAGGTTTCGAGGACTTTTGGGCATTAGAAATAGTCCGGTTCAGCCCGAACTCCGGTCAATGAGTCGTCAGATGCCTCTGGATTTTGCGACCTACCAAGGAGAAACCATTGCGGAGTCGCTGATGCTAGGAGCAGTGCCGGCTTTAAAGCTCCGGCAAGCGATCGAGGAAAAATATGGCATATCCATCCTCTTTGTTGATGCGCCCGATAGAATATCAGGGGCGGCCTGCCGTCTGGCGGACGAGAGCGTGATTCTGATCAATCGGAATGAGCCTGCACACCGGCGGAATTTTGATTTGGGACATGAGTTTTTTCATATCCTGACGTGGGGCGAAATGCCCCCGGAAAAGATCGACAACGAGAATTCCAACCGGTCAAAAGTCGAGAAATTGGCCGATGCGTTCACTGCAGGATTGTTGATGCCGCGCTCAGTAGTCGTAGAGCGGTGGAACGCCCGCGGAGATACTTCGTTATTGGACTGGATTCATCAGAATGCCCAAGAGCTGGTCGTTTCGTCCGAGGCTCTGTATTGGCGCCTAATTAACATGAAGTATCTATCGGCGGATAAACTGGGTCGCGGAGAAGTGCTATCCACTCAGCCTGCTCGAGCTTCTTCTGCGGAGACCCTTTTCGATAGGCAATTTGTCCAGAACCTCAGGCAAGTTTTGGACCAAGGGCTCATGACAGTGCTCAAAGCCACCCACCTGCTCGATTGTGATATCGTGGATCTCAAGGAACTGTTCGAATCTTACGAGCTGCCGGTTCCGTTTAACTACTAATCCAAATGCCGCCGCGTAACTCGATCATACTCATGGACGCGGTGGCTATCAAAGCCGCCCATGATACGCGATGCTGGAATGCGCTGCGCAATGGGTTCGAACTGCGTTCTGTGCCAATCTGTGTCCAAGAAGCGACGCAGCGCAGTAAGAAGGGGCGCCAGTTGGTGGATAGATCGTTTGAGGAAGTCGCGGCGGAAATTCAATTGGTTGAAGTAACGGACGAAATGCTCTTGGACTTGGATTTTGCGTTGGGTCTGAGGATCGACGTAGACGAGGGAGAGCGGCACCTCCTCGCCTACTCACTTACCCTAGGGAGAGAATTGTGGTGGTTGTGCGGCCCCGACAAAGGCACCCTCGGCGCGCTTCACCATTTAGGGAAACTAGATCGAATGGTCTCAGTCGAGGCCATGGGGCGGGTAGCGGGGCATCAATTTGGAAATCTGTCGCATCAATACAAGGAAAGTTGGCTAAGCTCCCAACGCACAAAATATCTCTTCGGCGACGTCTAGTTTAGGGTTTATCAGCGGGCCTTCTGCGTTCGCTTTCTCGTCTGCACCAGCGCCGAACTAAGAAAGATCCCTCTATGAATTCGCTCTTCCTCGCTTGGCAAGACGCCGGCCCAAGTCGGGCTTGGTTCCCTATCGGTCGCCTCGATGCTGACACCTCCGCCAAACACTTTGTCTTCGGCTACACCCATGGGGCCGAACGCGCGGCGTCCGTAGCTGGCTTGCGTCCCCTCGAGTCGTTCCCGGATTTCAGTCGAACTTACGAATCGAGTGAACTGTTCCCCCTCTTTCGCAATCGCGTGTTGAGCCCTTCCCGCGCCGAGTTTGCCACCTACCTCCAGCAACTCGACCTTTCGCCCGCTCCCGACAATGAGATTGCCATTCTAGCGGTAACCGAAGGCAAGCGACAGACCGATAACCTTCAAGTCTTCCCCAAAATTGAACGAAAGCCCGACGGCTCCTTTAAAATTCGGTTCTTTATGCATGGGTGCCGCTATACCCCTCCGGAAGCTCAGGTAGCCATGAGCCATCTGAAGGCAAATGACGAGCTACGTATTGCGTTGGAACTCAACAATCCGGAGACCCGACAAGCGCTCCAACTTCAATCCCACGACTATCAAGTGCTCGGCTGGGCTCCGCGTTATTTGATCGATGACCTTGAGCAGGCCATCGAAGCTTCACCCGACGCCGTAAAGGGACGCGTCGTGCGAACCAATCCTCCTCCCGCTCCCGCAAACCAAAGGGTTCTGGTGGAATTGACCGGCAATTTACCCGCTGGCCACGAGCCGATGTCGGCAAACGACTTTCAGCTCATCACTCGCCCCATGGTGGCAAATTGAGCCACGACCATTCGATGGCCCCAACGCCGCAGTTGCGGTCTCGATTAGTCGGTGCTTGAGCACCGCGACCGTCGGAAAGCCCCCACCCCCGTTCGGACAAAAGGTAGGGACGGATCGCTGGGCCATCCGCACCTGCCTCCCGGCAATCGTCCTGCTCCCACCACGTGTTTTCGACCGCCCGAGGCTTTCTTTAGTCCCTTGAAAGTTGGGCATAAAGCCCAACCCACCCTTCAGCCCGCACACTCCGACGTGGGTCGGGCTTTACGCCCGACACTCCCTGCCTCTCCGTCATCTCCCCGCCAGCCCCACTCACCCCACCGCGGACGGCCCAGCGATCCGTCCCTACCTCCACCGATCCGCGACGGCGCTCGCTCCACCGCCGGTGCGATCGCATCGCCCGACGCCCCACCTGCTGGCAACTCCATGATCCGAATATTTCGGAAGCGCACCGGCGCACCTTCCGACTCCAAACAAAGCAATATCAAGATAAAGGAGCTGTAATATGTTTGGTCGTCCTCAATCTCCGACGTGGGTCGGGCTTTACGCCCGTCACTCCCTGCCTCTCCGTCGTCCACCCACCATCGGATCCACTCACCCCACCGCGGACGACCCAGCGGTCCGTCCCTACCTCCACTAATCCGCGACGGCGCTCACTCCACCACCGGTGCGATCTCGTCGCCCGACGCATTACCTGACGGCAACTCCATAATTCGAATATTCCGAAAGCGCACCGGCGCGCCTTCCGACTCCAAACAAAGGTAACCTTTTTTGCGGGCTGACTCGCGGATGCCATTCACAAATTTTCCGTTAATCGAAAGCTTCACCACTCCATCCACCGCGACCACGACATACTTGTTCCACTCGCCTTTGCCTTTGCAGCGATACTCCGTCGACATGCTCCGCGTGCCGCGGGGATTGTCCGGCACTACTGAGAGTTTCATGGAGCCAAATAGCTCCCCACTCACATAGCCGCGGTCTCGGTTATGAATCTTGTAATAGTCATTCTCGAGCATCTGCACCTCCACCCCCCGTGGCAGCGTCTGCTTCGGAAACGGGGTGCCTTCACTCCAGATAAATACGCCGGAGTTCCCTCCCGCGGTTTCATGCATCCATTCGATCTCGAGAATGAAATTCTCATACTGCTTGGCCGAACGCATGACCCCGATCGGTAGTCCCTGACAGCGCAGTTCTCCGTCTTCCACCCACCACGTCTCCGGACTCGTGTTCACATCCACCCAACCGTCCAAATCACGACCGTTGAAGAGAGACTGCCAACCCATCGTGTCGGCGGTGAGGTGACACGTAAATAAAAGCGCAAAGCCGAGGCTGATTAATTTTTTCATCTTAAGGGGTATCTTTAGAAATTCCTGCACGTCTCTAAACGAGCTTGTAGTGGCCTGGTCTTGCCGGCGGCCTCAGCGGCAAATCGCCCCATTGCCACTCATTCGGGGTGAGACTTTCCGTCGAAGCATTCATGGCCCAAGACCAACTCACTGCCCGTCCCGAGTAAGCCGCGAGTCGACCCAAAATCGCCGTCATCGTCGACTCCGCCAATCGCTTGCCTTCGTTGATTGCCTCGCTGTTTCGGATCGATTGCAACGTATCGCGATACTGCTGCACCTGCGGTTTGATCGTCCTCGATCCCGGAAAATCTTTGGCCCCTTGCCCGGAAACTTTCGCCCGGCCGAAGCTAATGTGCGCCTCACCGCGGGTGCCTCGTATCCGCAAATCATTTCGAGGGGCCAGTCCATCAATCTGCGAACCCAAGTGGGTCACTCGCGCCCCATTCGCATATTCATATTCCACCGATATATGATCCCACCCATTCAGGTAAATGGAATCGGTCCGAGTCTGACGCCCTCCCAGCCCCATGGCCTGCACCGGTAACCCACCCATGCTCCAATTGATCAGATCAAGGTTATGCACATGCTGCTCCACGATAAAGTCTCCCGATCCCCACACGGAGAAAAGCCACCGCCGCAGCTGCCACTCCATGTCCGACCACGAACGATCTCGAATCGATTCGCTATGGCGGAAATTCATCAACCCACCGCCGATTCGAGCGGATTGCCCGGCGACGAGTTCACCGATGCCGCCCTCGTTGAGATACTTTGCGACGTCCATCAAATGAGGCGCGCGGCGCATCTGCGTGCCAGCGACGACGGTGAGCCCCTTCTTCTTCGCGAGTTCAGTTGTGGCGATGAAGTCCCGCACCCCGGGGGCATCGACCGCGATTGGCTTCTCCACAAACACATGCTTTCCGGCGTCGACCGCGGCCTTGAAATGAAGCGGTCGAAATACGGGAGGCGTGGTCAAGATGATCAAATCCACCTCGCATTCGATCACCCGTTTATACGCATCGAAACCCGAGAACATCCGCTCCGGGGTCACCTTGTAAATGTCCTTAAAATTAAGACCCCGTTTCGCCATCGCCATTTCGATATTCTTCGGGGCGGCCTCCAAGTGATCGGCAAACACGTCGCCGAGGGCCACCAGTTCGATGTTAGAATCCGCTTCCGCACAATCAATGATACCCGCGCTCACCGTGCCTCGGTCCCCCGCCCCGATCAGACCGATCTTAATTTTGTCCGAACTCCCGGCGGCAAAAATTTTATGGGGCGCAGAGAGAAATGTGGCCACGCCGGCTGCCGCGGTCGAGCCGACAAACGTCCGACGACTAAGGGTATTTTCAAGAGGCATCTCAGGAAACTGCGAAACCTTCTCGCCGTCGTCAATCGACCGCTATACCAAACGATACTGAATCGTTAGGTCAGGCGTCACTCGCCCGCATTAATTCAGTCCTAAGTCGCCCACTCCCCCCCACCATGACGCTTACCCTGCTCGACTGGATCATCATCATATTGTATCTCGCTGGCTGCTTGGCTGCCGGTCTGGCCATGCGCCGCTACGTTCGGGGCGTGGAAGATTTCGCCGTCGCCGGCCGCGAGATGAACGTGAATCTCGGCATCGCCTCTCTCGCCGCGACCGAAATGGGCTTGGTGACCATCATGTATACCGCCCAACTCGGTTTCGAGAAGGGCCTCGCGGGAGCAATGATCGGCGTCCTCATGGCATTCGCCTTCTGGATCGTGGGACGCACGGGTTTCATCATCGAGCCGCTTCGTTTCGCGGGCGTCATGACCATCCCGGAATTATTCGAAAAACGCTTCAGCAAACGCGTTCGTTGGCTAGCGGGCCTCTTTGTCGTCCTCGGCGGCCTACTCAATATGGGGATTTTCCTGCGGCTCGGCGGCGAATTCCTCGTCTGGGCCACCGGCATGCCTCCCGGTTGGTTAGAGTGGGTGATGACCGGCCTGCTCGGCTTGGTGCTAATCTACACCGTGCTCGGCGGTATGCTGTCCGTGTTGGTGACCGACTACCTCCAATTTCTGGTGATGGGTGTCGGCATCGTGGTCACTTCGATATTCGTTCTCATCAACGTCGGGGGCGTCGATCTCATCACCTCTCTGCAAGCTGCCTGGGCCGGTAACTCCGGGATGCAACTCAAGGGGCATCCTTTTAATCCGTTTCACGAATCCAGCCTCGGTTGGGGCTATATTCTATGGATGTTGGTCTTTCAAATCGCCGTCGCGACCACTTGGCAGACGACCATCAGCCGGGTGCTCGCCGCCAAGAATGTCCTCACCGCCAAACGCATGTATCGGCGCACCGCCTTTTACTTTGTCGGCCGTTTCCTCCTTCCCGGTCTGTGGGGAGCCGGTGCGTTTGTTTACTTCTCCAATCAAGGCGGACTTCCCGAGGGGATCACCTCCCTCACCGCCATGCCCCACTACTTGGGCTTAATCCTGCCCGTGGGTCTGATTGGTCTCGTGATCGCCGCGATGCTCGCCGCCGAGATGTCCACCGACAGCGGCTACCTCCTCACTTGGGCCACCGTGATCTATAATGACTTGGTCATGCCCTGCCTCAAAAATCCCCTGTCGCCCAAAAATCGCCTCCTCCTCACCCGCTCCCTCGTTTTGGGCATAGGCGTCTTTTTACTGTTTTACGGGCTTTGGTATGAGCTCCCCGGCAACGCTTGGGACTACCTCGCGGTCACCGGCAACATCTACATCGCGAGCGTTTTCACTCTCCTGGTGGCCGGGCTCTACTGGCCTCGAGCCAACTCCACCGGTGCCTACGCCGCCTTGATCATGGGCGCTATTGGCCCTCTCACCTTTCTGATTCTCGGCCAGAAATACCCCATTGCCCCCGAAATCGCTGGTGGAGCGGCCTTCGCCCTCGCTGCCGCCGGCATGATCGTCGGTTCTCTAGCGGTTTCTAAACCCACCACCTCAAACGCCTAATCCTGTATGAGTCACCCATTCGTCATCTTCTGGACCATTCTCACCCTCGGCTCGATCGCTTGGTATGGCGGGCTCGTTTTCTACGTCGGAATCAAAGCCGGTCGCGACATTCGCGAGATGATCAAGTCCCTGAGCGAAGCACAGCGCGACGAGTAATCCTGTTTTCCGAATCAGGAGCGAAATGAGGCGCCCGCCGCCCCGTCCGCTACCCAACCGCCACCCCGTAGCCGCGCTTGAGGTTTCTGCCGAAAGGGTGGTTCCCCTCGTCGGCTCCTTTTCCGCGCCACCGGTCGGCCGTCACCTCTCCACCGCTCCCACCTTTTCGCTCCACTCAAACGCGGCGACTCACACCGCTTCATATCCGCCACGCTACCGCGCCTTCGGTTTTCCTTCTGTCTTCGTGAAGACATAATTCACGAGGAACGATAGCCCCACTAACGCGACCACTTGACGCGTGGAACGCATCGCGCCCACCACTTGGCTCAGCGGTGCAGACTTTGGTTCGGCCACTTTCAGCAGCACCAATCCCGCCAGCAGTATCAATCCGTGATGCGCAATGCCCATGGCGTGATAGACCGTGAGTTTCCCGAAACCCATGCTCAATGCACGATCAAGCAACAAACCTCCGATGATGGGAGCACAAGCCGCAGCGATTGAGGTAATCGCCACGTTAAGACTGATCGCCGCGGTCTTCGCTTCCGGCGGCACCAACTTGAGCAACAAGTTGAACTGCCCTAAAATAAAACCGGCCGAAAAGATGCCCCCCGACGCAAAAAGCAGTTTGAGAATCCACGTATTATCGGGGGTCAGCAAAGCCCACGCAAACCCCGGAACAATCCAAAGCGCCAACGCGACGTTCATGGTCGGGCGATTGCCGTAGCGGTCCAGAAACTGCCCCCAAGCCGGCATCGCGACCGCTCCCGTAATACTTGAAATCACCACCAACATGCTCACATCAGTCACCGTCAGTCCCAGTCCGTCGTAGAGAAAAAGATTAAAAAACGGTCCAAATAAACCGGTCGAAAAACCGAACGCCGCACCGAATGCAAACAGCCAGAGCAACGGCTTCTGTTCCCGGATAAGTTTGATCTGCGCTTTCATATCCCGTGCACCTTCGGATTGAACGTGTTTGTTCGAACCTAGGATGCGGTGCTGCGCAAAAATCGATATTGCCCGCAACCCGACCGCCAATGCCACTAGGGCTTGAAAGCCCAGCACCGGACTCATCTCCGACATCCGCGTGAGTGCTGCTCCCGTGAGGAGCAAAAACAAAACCATGGCGAACTGGATCAGTCGATTACGTCGCCCAAAATACTTCCCCCTCAACTTGCCCGGCACCCATTCCTGAATCCACGAGGTCCAGGATACGCCCACCAGCGATTGGAACAACGCGGACAAAGCGAAGATCACCAAAAAGATCTTTCCGGCCGATCCCACATCATCAACCGGCACCCACGGCAAGACCAAGCCGAGCGCTATCCAAACAAACAAGTGCAACCACGAGAACACGAGCGCGATACGTTTCTGACTCCACCTACGGGTCAACAGTGGCACCACGAAGAGTTGGATCACATTGCACCAAGCCGGCAGCGAAGCGATCAATCCAAACATCGACTCGCTCAACGGAAACGTCTGCGTGAGCAGCATCGCGATGATGAAGTTACCCGGCAAAGTCATGTAAACGATCGGCATAGCGACCAATCCCTCCGCAATGCCCAGTCGCAGATTTCGCCGCATGCCGCTCTCGACCCGCGTCCCCAGATAAAGGGCCCCCGGCTTTTTGTCGTTACTCAAATCCGTATCGGCCACGACGCGCATGCTCAGGTTGGATTTCGAAAACACAAGGACTGACTAACCACCTACGACCGCAGACTTCACCGCTCTGAAATTTCAGTCTCAACCCATTCGACTCCTCAGTCGCCGAACCGTAAAACTAAAGCAACCATAGCCCAATCCCAGCCTTCTTACTCCGTTGCGGCTGAAGCCAATCAGTATCGATTCGATCTCGATCAAATTCTAATGCAAATTTCAGCCGACTTAGAACGCGGCCAGTTCCAGGCCGATCGCCATGGGAACGAACTGTTCGAGCCTTTCACGGCGACGGACATGCTCTTCGTTGTAGCCAACGTTCATGCCTCCGCATCATGTGGGAAAAATAGTCCCTCCCCCCGGTAGGAAATCCGTCCGCTGCAGCCAATCAGCCCCATCGTGCTCTTCTGTAAGAATCACCCGCCCTAGGACCCGTGGCATCTCCGGTCTCTTTTTGAACTGCGCCCTACTGCTGACTCACCTGCTGCTGCAGGAACGAAATCACGTCTTTGAATTTCGCCTCATTTTCGCCGTCAGCCTCGATGAGATTCTCGTGGGCACTCAGCACCATTCGAGCCGCGGCAATTTCGCCCATCTGTGGTTCATTTTGCAGTGCTGCTCCCGAACTCGTTTTGCAGGCTGCCCCATCATCGACGATCAGCAGTCGCGTGAGTCCCAGATTCTGCACGAGTTCGCGGTTTCGTTCGTTGAGTCGACTGATGACCAACGTGCCCCGCGGCTCCATTTTTCGCAAAGTGATCGCGGTGCCCGCCAGCACGCCGAGGAAGGTGCTATCCATTCCCGAGCAGGCTTCGAAATCCATGACGAAACGAGTTTTTTCCCGCGCAATCATGCCATTGAGAAACTCTCTCACACAGGTGCAATTCTTGAACGACGCCTTCCCTTCCACGCGAATCGCGACCGGGTCGGAGTCGGCGTTAACTAGGAACTTGGGTTCAGGTTGGTCACTCATGACTTAAAAAAGCCGGACAACGTGGAGCGTTGTCCGGTACTCGAGGACAATCAATTGGCTGCAATGATCTGACGCAACACGTAGGGCAAGATTCCACCGTGTTGGTAGTAATCAACCTCGATCGGCGTATCGATCCGGCAACGCACGACGACATCCTCGGCAGAACCGTCCTTACGAGTAATCTTCAAGATGAGATCCTGCTGCGGTTTCACGTCTCCGGAAAGCCCAACAACATCGTAAACTTCCGACCCATCGAGCCCGAGAGCCTTCGCGTTTGTGCCATCCTTGAACTGCAAAGGCAACACGCCCATGCCCACAAGGTTACTGCGGTGGATACGCTCGTAGGATTCCGCCACCACGGCTTTGACGCCGAGAAGGTTGGTACCTTTGGCAGCCCAATCGCGGGAAGACCCCGTGCCGTATTCTTGGCCAGCGATCACGATCAAGGGCGTGCCGCGCTCCTTGTAGGCCATCGCGGCGTCGTAAATCGACATTTCCGTGCCTTCCGGCTGCAGGACCGTGTAGCCCCCTTCCTTGGGCGTCACCATCAGGTTCTTGATCCGCACGTTGGCAAAGGTTCCGCGCGTCATGATGCGGTCATTGCCGCGGCGCGAACCATAGGAATTAAAGTCGACCCACTCGACGCCGTTGTCACCGAGGTAGCGGCCCGCTGGCGAATCCTGCTTAATCGCGCCGGCCGGCGAGATGTGATCGGTCGTGACGGAGTCACCGAAGATGCCCATCGGGCGCGCTCCCGTGATGGCGGCGACCGCGGTCGGTTCGAGACTGAAGTCGGTAAAGAATGGCGGCTCCTGAATATAGGTCGATTCATGGTCCCACTCGTAGACGTTACCCACGGAGGAAGGAATTTCGTTCCACTTTGGGTTCTGGCCGGTGAAGTCGCTGTAGAGGGCCTTAAAGACCTCAGGCTTGAGTGCCGCGGCCATCTCGTTGCGCACTTCTTGCAGCGTCGGCCACAGGTCCTTCAGATAAACATCGACGCCATTCTCGTCCTTGGCGATCGGATCGGTCGTCATGTCGAGATCGACGCGCCCGGCCAGCGCAAAGGCAACGACCAGTGGGGGCGACATCAGGAAGTTGGACTTGATGTTCTGGTGAACCCGAGCCTCAAAGTTGCGGTTACCCGACAGCACCGAAGCGGCCACGAGATCGTGGTCAACCACCGCCTTTTCAATCGCGGGATCCAGCGGTCCTGAGTTGCCGATACAGGTCGTGCAACCGTAACCGACGGTCTGAAACCCGAGCTTGTCCAAATAAGGCGTCAGGCCGGTCTTATTAAGATAATCGGTGACCACCCGTGAACCGGGGGCGAGAGAGGATTTCACCAATGGGCCCACTTTCATGCCCCGTTCGACCGCCTTCTTAGCCAGCAAACCGGCCGCGAGCATCACACTCGGATTCGACGTATTGGTGCAGCTGGTGATGGCAGCGATGAGCACACTGCCGTTGGTCACTTTACCGCCATGGTCGTGGCTAGCCAACACCGTCTCAGGCGCTGGGTGGTCGCCCATCTCCTGCTCAGACGCGAGCGATGAACCGGCCGCCGCGGACTCCTGGGAGCCCCCGCCTGACTCACTCACAATACCGGCATGGCAGACTTCCACGGAGGTGCCGTAGTCGTCCGCCGATCGACCAAATCCACCTTCGGAAATGGGCGCGACGTAGAGCGACCTGAACGCATCCTTGAGCTGCGGTAGCACGATACGATCTTGAGGACGCTTCGGCCCGGCGACGCTCGGAACGACCGTAGCCAGGTCGAGCTCCACATCGACGGAGTAGTCAATTTGCCCCTTCTCGGGGATCCCCCACAGTTCTTGGGCCTTGTAATAGGACTCATAGAGTTTGACGTGAGATTCCTCGCGGCCGGTGCCTCGCAGATAAATTGAGGTCTCTTCGTCGATCGGGAAGAATCCCATCGTTGCGCCATACTCCGGCGCCATGTTCGCGATCGTCGCGCGATCAACCAGCGGCAACGCCTTCGCTCCCGGTCCGTAGAATTCAACGAACTTACCCACCACCTTTTTGGCGCGGAGTAATTCGGTAATCGTCAACGCCAGATCGGTCGCGGTGACGCCTTCTTGCAGCGCTTCCGTGAGATGAACGCCCACCACATCAGGGGTCAGAAAGTAAACGGGTTGGCCGAGCATACCAGCCTCAGCCTCGATGCCACCCACGCCCCAGCCCACTACGCCGAGACCGTTGATCATCGTCGTGTGCGAGTCGGTGCCCACCAGCGTGTCAGGATAGTAAGTGTCGTTGGCGTCTTTGAGCACGCCTTTCGCGAGATACTCCAGATTCACTTGGTGCACGATGCCGATGCCAGGAGGCACGACTTTGAACGTCTCAAACGCCTGCATCCCCCATTTCACAAATTGGTAACGCTCGCGGTTACGGGAGAACTCGAGATCAAGATTCTTGGCCATCGCCTCCGCGGAACCCGCGAAATCGACCTGCACCGAGTGATCCACCACGAGATCAACCGGAACCAACGGCTCGATGATCTTCGGGTCTTTTCCAAGCGCTTTCACCGCCGAACGCATGGCGGCGAGATCCACTAGCAGGGGCACTCCCGTGAAATCCTGCAAAACAATCCGAGCCACAACGAAGGGCACTTCCGCCGTCCGTTCTGCCTTGGGTTGCCAGCCTGCGAGCGAGGCAACCGCGTCTTCTGTCACCCGCTTGCCGTCGCAGTTGCGCAGCAACGACTCCAGCACGAGCCGGATCGAAACGGGCAACCGATCGACGTCGTATCCAGCCGCTTTGAGCGCGGGCAAGGAGTAAAGGGAATGGGTCGCGCCGTTAGCTTCAAACGTAGCGCGGGTGTTAAACGGATTGGGAAGGCTCATAGTTTTTACAGAAATTTCGGTCTAAATCGGAAACGATCGCGGTCACCCCCCGGGTGACCACGATCGGCAGTGAATAACTCGCGATTAAGCGAGGGCGGCTTTGATCGCGTCGAAGTTTGGCAACACGGTGGGGTTCTCGGTCTGCTCAGCGTATTTCACCACGCCATCAGCACCGATCACGAACGCCGCGCGGGCAGACGTATCACCAACGCCCGCGAGCATGGGGAATACGACGTCGTAGGCCTTGGTGACTTCTTTGTTCAGGTCACTCGCGAGCGTAATCTTAATGTTGTTGGCATTGGCCCAAGCTTCTTGGGCAAACGGGCTATCGACACTGATGCCGATAACAGTAGCGCCCAGATCGGCATATTGGGCGAGACCTGCGGTCACGTCACAGAACTCAGTCGTGCAGACGCCGGTGAAAGCCAACGGGAAGAAAAGCAACACGGTCGCTTTTTCTCCGCCATTTGCGCTGAGCGAAACGTCGACTAGGCCATCGGCAGTTTTGCTTTTGAGAGTAAAATCGGGTGCAGTGGATCCAACGGTGATAGGCATAATGTAACGGGACTGAGGTTATGAAGATGCCTCACTACGAATGTAATGAGGCCGAACATCAAATTACGTCTCACCGCGCCATGCCCGCAATCCGTTTTTGAGAATAGAAGCTCCATTAACTTTTTGTTGTCACCTCACATAAGCCCAGCTTCGGCCGTCCCGAGCGCCTTGACCCGCGCAATTCCCCTTGCCCCGCCCCCCCCCGACACGCTTTGTTGCCGCCTTCGACATGACGATTCTTGAAGAGCTCCAGTGGCGTGGCCTTTACGCCGATTGCACCGATCTCGACGCGCTGACGCAGCGCCTCGCCTCGGGTCCCACCACCCTCTACGCCGGGTTTGACCCCACTGCCGACAGTCTCCACGTGGGCAATCTCGTGCCGCTGCTCGCCCTCCGCCGCTTCCAGGACTATGGCCACCACCCCATCGCCCTCGCTGGCGGGGCCACCGGCATGATCGGCGATCCCTCCGGTAAATCCTCCGAGCGCAATCTCCAGACCGCCGACCAAGTTTCGGCCAATATCGCCGCGATCCGTGTCCAACTCGCTAAATTTCTCGACTTTGAGGCGGCGGCCAACCCCGCCCAGCTCGTCGACAACGCCAGCTGGACCGCGCCGTTCTCGTTCCTCAAATTCCTCCGCGACGTCGGCAAACACTTTCCCGTCAACCTCATGTTGGCCAAAGACAGCGTGCGCACCCGCCTCGAAGAAGGTGGTATCAGCTACACCGAATTCAGCTACATGCTCCTCCAAGCGCACGATTTCTATCACCTGCGCACCGCTTCCAACTGTGAGGTCCAGGTCGGAGCCACCGACCAATGGGGCAACATCACGGCCGGCACCGAACTGATCCGCCGCAAATCGGGCGCGACCGCTTGGGGATTAACCTTCCCTCTCCTCACTAAGTCCGACGGCACTAAATACGGCAAAAGCGCGAGTGGCGCCGTCTGGCTCGATCCCAAGCGCACCACCCCCTACCGCTTCTTCCAGTTCTTCATGCAGGCCGAAGACGTCGACGTGGTGAAACTCCTCAAGGTGCTCACGTTCTTACCCCAGTCAGAGATCGATGCGCTCTCCGCCGAGGTGGAAACCGCCCCTGGCGCTCGTGCTGCCCAAAAAGCCCTCGCTGCCGCCGTCACCACCCTCGTCCACGGTGCCGATGCCTGCGCCGATGCTCAAAAAGCCACCACTATCATGTTCGGCGGCGGACTCGATGGCATTAGTGAAACCGTTTTCGAAGACGTCGTTGGCGAAGTCCCCACGTCCGATTTTGATGACGACCATCTCACGGGCGAAGGAACGAGCCTAATTGACCTCGTCGTGCATGCCGGCCTCTGCCCCTCCAAGGGCCAAGCCCGCAAAGACATCGCTGCCGGTGGCATCTACGTGAACAACATCCGCCGCCACGATATCACGAGCATGCTGACCACCGTTGATCTCCTTTTTGGCAACTACCTGCTCCTGCGCAAAGGTAAGCGCAACTACGCCGTCTTGCGCCGGAACTAACAACCGAAATTAGGATTTTGCCAAAGCATCGAAAACTGACGACCCGGCTGAATAATCTCCGCCTTCGTTGGTTCGGCAAAATTACTGGTGAGCGTGCCGCCTACCCGCGTCCGCCCCAACCCATCGCGCTCTTCTGCCACCACAAAACCGGCACCGTGCTGCGGCACAACGTTTTCAACGATATCGGCTACTGGTTTGGTTGGCGAAATCACCTTTTTCAGAGAGCCCAATTCAATTGGCGCGAACAGATCGATATCGCCCAATTCGTTCATTCCTCCGTGGACCCGAACGGAATTCCCAAGTCATTTCACGGAGTTCATGTTGTTCGCCATCCGGTCTCCGTGCTGGTTTCGGGCTACCACTATCATTTGCGCACAGCTGAACTCTGGTGTGTTAATCGTGATTTCAGCGAGCACCGCCCCATCACTCCTCCCCGAGCTTTCCCCGATCGTGAACATTACCCAGAAGAATGGAAAATCGACTACCTTCGCGGCCTCAGCGGTTCGTCCTATCAACAAAACCTTCTGAGACTTCCTCTCTCGCCTGGATTATCTTTTGAACTCGAGCACGCCGCCCGATGGACCATCGAGGACATGCGTGATTGGCTGCCCGATCCCAAACGAATCAAAGAAATTCAATTTGAACAATTTTCTCAGGATTTTGACGGCACGTTTACCCAAAATCTTTCAACAGCTTAATTTTCCGCCCGCGGTCCTGAAACGTGCCTTGAAGTTGGCCAGAAAACACGACTTGTCCCGCTCAAACGAAGCTAAACTTACTCGCAACAATCACTATACCGGCGCGAACAGTCACAAAAGAAGGCAAGGTCTAACCCTACAGCACTTGGCGCGAATCGAGGAGATCGCGCCGGGTCTAGTCGGGAGACTCGGATACAATCCGATATCGTTATGATCCTCCTCGAGCTCGCCTTCTTGTCCGAGAACAAGGACCGAAGCACTTTTAACCGCGACTAACGACCCTATCAGGCGCCATCTCTTGCGCGACACAGGTAAGCGAAACAATGCTTTCATCCTCGTAGTAAATTAACCTACCGCAGGCTCTCTTCCTCTACCGCCCATGAACGTCCTTCTCATCACCAGTGACCAACAGCGTTGGGATTGTCTGGGCCGGCTCAACTCGGCGATCAAAACACCCAACCTTGATCGCCTCGCCGATCGCGGTATCTTGTTTGATCGCGCCTACACCGTTAACCCCGTTTGCACGCCTTCGCGGTGCAGCTTGTTGACCGGGCAGTATCCTTCCCAGCATGGGTGCTTTCATGTCGGCACCAATCTACCCGCCGACTACGGCCCCACCGTCGCCCATCGTTTCGCCGACGCCGGTTACGACACCGCGCTGTTAGGTAAGGCCCACTTTCAAGCCTGCAAAGATCCCGCCAGTCCGGAGTCCGCCCCTCAAGTGCACGACCTCGATCACTTCGATCATTGGCATGGCCCCTACTTTGGGTTCGATCACGCCGAACTGGTTATCGGCCACACCTCCGAACCGCACGCAGCGGGGATGCACTATGGTGCTTGGCTTCGCGCCCAGGGCGTCGACCTCCCCACCTACTTCGACATCCACGACTACGATCATTACGGACCGTGGGAACTACCTGTCGCCCAACACGGATCGACCTGGGTTGCGGAACGCACCTTGGCCGCGATTGATCGCGCCGCCGAAGCCCAGAAACCGTTTTTCCATTGGGCGAGCTTCCAGGATCCCCACAATCCTTACGTCGTCCCCGAACCTTGGGCCTCTCTCCATGATGCAACCACAGTGCCGCATTCGGCGCCAAAGCAGGATCTCTCCGACAAACCCGATTTCTACGCGGCTCTCGCCGAAGGCAATTTCTACGGTGACGACCCCGAGCTCCAAGCCAAAGTCTGGGGCGACGCCAAGGTCCGCCCCGAACTTTCCCCCGATGACACGCAAAAGGTTCGGGCCGTTTACTACGGTATGGTCAGTCTGATGGACCAACAAATTGGCCGTATCCTCGACCGACTCGAAGCCGACGGCACCATCGACGACACCCTCATCGTCTTCACCTCCGATCACGGAGATTACCTCGGCGATCACGGCTTCTGGGGCAAAGGCCTGCCCACCTACGAGGGCATGCAACGCGTGCCGTTTATCGTCGCTCATCCCGCTTGCCAGAACCGCGGCGAGATCAGCCACGCTTTACAGTCACTGGTCGATGTTCCCTCCACGCTCCTGGCTGCGGCCGACCTACCGGCGCCAGCCGGAAACCAAGGCCTCGATCAATCCGCCGCCTGGGTCGATGCCTCGCAAACCGTTCGTGATCACTGCCGCCTCGAATTCCGTCCCGCGCAGGGCCCGTTTAAGCAAACCACATTCATCGAAGATCGCTACAAACTCGTCGTCTACGACACTCGCGACTACGGCGAACTCTACGACCTCGAGTCCGACCCCCACCAATCGCAAAACCTCTTCACCTCCCCCGACCACCACGATCTACGTGACGCAATGATCGCCAAGTATCGAACCCCCGGGGACACTCCTGATATGATCCGAACGCGTATGGCCGTCGCCTAAGCGCGCTCTCCACCATTTCTGTTCGCTTCCATACGATCCTCTTTCATCGATGACCCAGAAAAATAGCCTGCTCCTGTTTCTCAGTTTAGCCTGCCTCAGTATTGGTAATTCCAATACCAAAGCACCGAACATAATCCTACTCTTGGCCGATGACCTGGGCTACGGCGAACTGGGCTCCTACGGCCAGAAGCTCATTGAAACCCCCGAGCTGGATCGACTGGCCCAACGGGGCATGCGCTTTGAACAATTTTACGCCGGCTCATCGGTGTGCTCCCCGTCGCGTGGGGTCTTGATGACGGGTAAGCATGCGGGGCACGCGACCATTCGCGGCAATATGGGATTTTATGATGTCGGCGAACCGCGCCGGACTGCGCTCAGAAAAGATGAAATCACCGTAGCCGAGATGCTGAAAACTGCCGGCTACCAAACTGCCTTTGTCGGCAAGTGGCACCTTGATTTACCCGAAGATCCATCGACTTGGGCTTTTGCCCGGGGGTTCGATTTCTCTATTCAAGAGCAATGGGGAATATCCGCTGCCGGCACCAAATTTCTGGGCACCGATCATTGGCTTCACGGTGCGCAAAAATTCATGCCCTACCCACTCGAAGACTTCGAGAGTTTAGACCACTTCCGGACCAACCTAATCATGGAGTTTCTGGACCACAAAGAGGCGGATCGACCGTTCTTCATCTTCATGTCCTATCGCGCACCGCATGGTCACGAACGAGCGATCGGAAATACGGAGCTCTATGCCGATCGAGGCTGGTCCCCCAACCAACGACTTCATGCGGCCAAAATCACTCTATTAGACCGGCAAGTGGGACGATTATTGGACCGACTCGAAGCCGATGGGGATTTAGCCAATACGTTGATTCTCTTTACGAGTGACAACGGCCCCCACTCCGAGGGCGGTCGCGATTTCCGCCCCAACGCCTTCGCCAGTTCCGGTCCTTTCCGCGGCATCAAGCGCGATATGTATGAAGGCGGGGTGCGCGTGCCTCTCATTGCGTATTGGCCCGGTAAAATCGAAGGAGGTTCTGTGTCTCGGCATCAAAGTGCTTTCTACGATATCATGCCCACCTTTGCGCAAGTCGCTGGAATTCAGATTCCGGATCAATCCGATGGTATTTCTTTCCTCCCCGAACTGTTGGGCCAAACCCAGCCCGAACATGACCACCTCTATTTCGAATTACTCACGGTCAAAGGTCAGGAATTTCGCCAGGCGGTCCGCCGAGGGAATCTCAAAGCCGTTCGCTACGGGGCTGGCTCGCCGTTGGAAATTTACGACGTAGAAGACGACCCCCGGGAGGAACAGGATTTGGGGAAGGACCAACCTGAGATAACCCGACAGATGGAAGCATTGCTCGCGGACGCTCACGTGGACGTGCCGGGATGCGTGATTGATGGCAATAAACCCTCGGAGACTCTGGATTGAGTCGTTTACCCGAGAGTTCTATCCAACCAAGCGCGGCGTCGGTTCGCCGAACCGGGGGCAGATAAAACAGAGTCAATCCTTACTGTTTGCACTGATTTGATCGTTGAGTTTAAGCGCCCCTAGACGCAACCCCGCACAATTCCGGCTCACGGTGGCCTCTACCCCATGCGTAAGCGTTCCAAAAGCCACCCAATCCGACTCAGGCATTCAATTTTCAGTTTCTTTGCCACTCTCTCAATCAAACTCACCCCAAATATCAAACAGTAAGGATGGCCCCCTTTTACTGCCCCCCGAGTCACGGATAATCCCGCGAATTTGCCGTAAACTGGCATCAATTTATCAGGGATTTTTTCAACGTCTTTCATTTTGCGTCTAAGCCTCTCCCCGCCCACGACTGACCGACCATGAATGAACCCACTTTCATCGGCATCGAAATCGGCGGCAGCAAACTGCAAATTGTGGCGGGCACCGCCAACGGCGAGATCACCGACCGGCTTCGTTTTTGCGTCGACCGTAGCCGGGCCGCCGAGGGAATTCGCGACCAAATCGCCACCGCCCTGCCTACCCTGGTGCGAAAGTCCTCCGCCGTCGCCATTGGAATCGGATTCGGCGGGCCGACAAACTGGCGCACCGGCGACATTATCCTTTCGCGTCATATCACCGGCTGGAATGGATTTCCGCTGGGCACATGGGTTTCGGCCCTGGCCGGCGGATTAACGACGTTTGTCGATAACGACGCCAATGTTGCTTGCCTCGGCGAATCCCGCCGCGGGGCGGGTCGCGGCTATGAATCGGTGTTTTACGTGACCCTCGGCAGCGGCGTGGGCGGAGGCTTCACTCAAGACGGTCAGATCCTGCACGGCGGGGGCGCGACTGAGTCCGAAATCGGTCACCTCCATCTCGACCGCGAGGGCACCATCGTCGAATCCCGTTGCTCGGGGTGGGCCGTGGATCAGCGTATCCGTAAGTTAATTACTGAAAGCCCCGGCGGCGAACTCGCTCGCCGCGTGGCCACTAGCGCTGCCGCCCCGGCAACTCACCTCTCCGCCGCGTTGGCCGCCGAAGATCCTCTCGCCACGCAGATCGTAAGAGAGGTGGGACAGGACTTGGGATTCGCGCTTTCGCACGTCACCCAGCTCCTGAGCCCACATGTCATTATAATCGGCGGTGGGCTTTCCTTAACTGGAAACACCCTGATCGAGGCCATCCACGCGGGGCTCGATGCGCACGTGATGGACGTCCTGAAACCGAGTCCCCCGGTGCATGCCGCTGGCTTAGGTGAGGACGTGGTTCCGGTGGGCGCATTACTGCTGGCAGCGCTCGGCCAGGCATCCTCAAAGTGATTTTTCTCAACATGAAAACTTGGATCCAAAACTATATTACGGCCCAAAAGGCCGCGCTCGACTCCATCACCCCTCAGGCCATCGAGCACCTAGTCGAAATCTTCCGTGAAGCCCATCAGCACGATCGTCGGATCTTCGTGATCGGCAATGGCGGGAGCGCCGCTAACGCCTCCCACTTTGCCACCGATTTGGGCAAAGGTGCCTCCGACAAACTCAGCAAACGTTTCCGGGTGATGTCTCTCACCGACAACACTCCGTGGCTAACCGCCCTCGGAAATGATGATAGTTACGCTGATGTTTTCCGCCGCCAGCTCGAAAACTACGGCGAAACCGGCGATGTCTTGTTGTGTATGAGCGTCAGCGGCAACTCACCAAACTTGGTGGCGGCCGTGAATTGGGCCAACGACCACGGCCTCAGCACGATCGCCCTGATTAGCGCGCATGGCGGTAAACTTGAAGGATTAGCCCAAACGATAATCAAAGTCGATGATACCCATTTTGGCCGCGTAGAGGATTGCCACATGGGGATTTGCCACCTGCTGGCCTATGCTTTCATGGAATTGCCCGAACGACAAACAAGGTGCCAACCTTAGACGGTCAGCCACGTGGCATCGGGTAGAAGATTTGATTTTCTATGCCAAAAGCGACGTCCTAAACAGACCCAAACTAAACTACCATGCTGATCGCCGATCGTCGACTGAAGTCCCCCTCCTGCTGTAGATCAAATCTATAAAATCTCGACCGATTCGACTTGTCTCATCGTGGATGATTCATTCGTAATATTCCGCAATATTGATAAAAAATTCCAAAATCAGAAATACCCTAACTTTAATAGATATCAAAATAATTCAGTTCGACATCAATACCAATACTCCTTAAATTATGAAAGGCCGGAACTTAGATGAATTAAAAAGTAAAATACTTATTTTAACTCCAATGAAAAATGCCTGTAAATATTTTTCACTTTATGTTAAACTATTAGAGAAACTAGATTACCCAAAAGAATTAATCAGCATAGGATTACTGGAAGGTGACAGTCACGATGGCACTTTCGAAGAGATTAGAACCCATTTACCGCAACTAAATAAGTCATTCCGGAGAGCGAATTTATGGAAACGTGATTATTCGTTTATAATTCCTCCGGAGATTTTGCGCTGGGATCCTTCGATCCAACTTAAGCGACGGTCTATTCTGGCTAAAAGTAGGAATTACTTACTTTCTAAAGCATTGGATGATGAAGATTGGGTTCTATGGATGGACGTAGATCTGGTTGAATACCCGCCGGACATTATCCAGAAATTATTGGCGACAAAAAAGGAAATCGTCCACCCGAACACCGTCAGAAAATACGGTGGTAAAAGCTTCGATATGAATGCATGGACAAAAAAAGGGTCACGCCATTTATCAGATCTAAAAGAAACAGGAACGTTAGTAAAAATACATGGCGTGGGCGGGACAATGCTACTCGTCAAAGCCGATATCCATCGGGAGGGGTTGATTTTTCCCACCTTCTTATTCGGTCATCGTAATCCATTAATAAGAAACGATAATTACCTTTTTAAAAAGAGAAACTTGCTAAAGATATTTGGTATTAGTGGGGTAATAAACCGGCAATTTCAGGGTGAAATTGAGACCGAAGGCTTGGGCATCATGGCGAATGAAATGGGCTACGAATGCTGGGGCATGCCTCATTTAGAAATTTTGCATTCGGAAGAATAGTAGAACCCAGATTATCAACCACCGTGGCAAGAGGGGGACTCAACGATGAGTTGAGTGGGCGAATTGAAAAAATTCCGACAGTAGAAAAAGATAACAGCAAGTAGTATCGTGCACAATGCGCGTGCTCAAGAGATGGAGAGACCGGGGCAGGACCGTCGGTTACGATCCTGTTGCAAGCACTTCAGGCGAGATGCTGAGATTGATCCCCGCTGAGTCCAGCTGAACGCATTGAGGTTCAAACCGGACTGCGAACCGGTATTCTCAACGCCCGTGTAAAACTGACCCATTAAAGCCCGGTGGGAACTGTCCTCCTCCTGTAGACTTTAAGTCACAAGCGAAGCCTGGCTTCGTCCCCCCAAGGGAGTGCCTCCCAGCGCGCTCGATTCGTCGCTTGATCGTAGGCAGGTGTGCTGCCAGTCACCCAAAACGGAGGCCTCTATACTAAATTTGGATCCGTTTATGAACATTCGTTCATTGCAAAAACAAGGCCTTCGCGTGCGCGAGATCACACTCTTGACCAGCCATTCTCGCAAGACTGTGCACAAGCTCTTGGGCGCCAAAACCACCGACTCCAACGCCGCGAGGCCGCGTCAGCAAGTTGGACCTGCCCAAAGATTGTCTCACCGGTCGCGCAAAACACGACGCCGAATCGTTGCAGCCCCTCCCGAGGTCGGGATCTCTAGGAGGGTGCTCGCCGCATGAACGCCCGCGGTCGAAGTGATCGTCTGATCGCCGGTCACATCGAGGGTGACCTCATCATGGGGCCGGCAATCGCTCTGCGGTTGCCGTGCTCGTGGAGCGCACCCCACAGTTCACTATCCCTTTTGCTAGTTACCCCAAAAGGACGCCCAAAGTGTGCGCGCAGCGTTCACCCGAAGCCCCACTTCCATCCCGTTGCCCCTACGCAAGAATCACGGCTATGACCGGGACTAGGAAATGTCTCATCGCTAACGCCTCGCCGGTGATGGCAGGAGCCTAATCGATCTCGTCGGGCATGCTGGCCGTCACTCCACCCAAGGCCAAGCTCGCCAAGGTAAACCAAACTCAGCCGTGCGGCGCGCGCAGACCAGAAGAACCATCTGATCAAAATCGACCGACTCATTCCGACTGCCACCGCGTGGCAAGCACGCCCCCCCCGCAGGGCGATTTAATTTCGATTCAGTAAGAACAATACGACCCGGTTAGCACCGGGTCGCTTGTTCCGGAAAGCTTATTTCTTTCCCTTAGCGGCCATCGCCGTTTTGGCCTGCTGCCCTCGAGCTATATCAGCTTTTCTACGCTTATCGACTTCATCAGTTTTGCTCTTCTTCTGAGAAGCTATTTTTTGGTTCGATTTCGGGGATCTGTCACCCATGGGTTGTCCTTTGAACAAGATTAACTTACGCGCAGATAAATTGTTCACCTGCGCAACTAATCTACTCTGCGCGTTCGCCGATGGAATGTAAACCTCGACGAAGACAATTACGATAAGAGCGCTAGCGAGGGGCTGGGTTGCCCCCAAACGGATCCCGCCCCTGCCGGCCCCAACAATTCCTTCTGTAAACTAAGCGCACTGACGTCGTTTATCTCCTGCCTGTGCTCAAGGTATCCTTCCGGAGGGGTGGTCGGCTCCAGCTTGGCTATTTTGCTCCATCGTTTAGGCTCGAATTCACCTGCCCGAGTCTCACCTTTATCTCTCTTGAAAACAACTTCGATGAGTTCCGGCCAGACTGCACCAGAACCCCATTTCTGCCCCGACTCCACCCGCTTATCCTGTGGTCATTCTGAAAACTAATACCCTCGCAGTCGCGGCTCAAAAACTGAATCCAACCGATTCCGGGCAATCCGACCCACTTTTCCTGATATCATGATCTTCGCTGTCAACCTTCCCGAGGCACCTACCGGATTCAGAATCCTGACTATTCTTGCCGTCGCTGTCGGTGCCCATCTCATCGTCTTTGCCCTCAAATGGGTGACGGAGTATTTGGTGACCTTGGAGCAACTCGGCCGCCATCCAAAGGTCCGCTCGATCGTGGGCCTCGCCACCAGTTCCGCGATCTTCGCGATCTATTTCACCGCCATTGGCTTTGCGCTCGGAGAACTTGGCATCTCCCTCAAAACCTACTTCGCCAGCGCCACCGTGATCGGACTCGCGGTGGGGTTTGGCTCCCAAGGATTGGTGCAAGACATTGTGACCGGGCTGACCCTCGTGTTTTCCGACCTTATCGATATCGATGACATGGTCGAAATCAGCGCCCAGACCGGCCGTGTAAAAAGCATTGGGATGCGTTTTGTCGTGTTGGAAAACACGATGGGCGCTCTGGTCTACATCCCCAACCGATCGATCGGTAACGTGATCAATTATCCCAAGGGTTACATCCGTTGCTTGATTGATATTACCCTGCCTCCGAGCGCCGACAGTCGTCAGCGAATCGAGGAAATCTGTGAGGAAAAACTGGCCAACGTCACGGAACAGCACCCCGGCATTCTATTGGCTCCCCCTTCCATCGAGGGCGTTCGCAAAACCTCGCATCACAAGGAGTACCTGCGCCTCAAGCTTCGTATTTGGCCCAGTCGAGGGGCGCCTTTCGAAACGGTATTTAAATCCGAACTGGTCCGCGCACTGCAGGGCAATGATCCCACCTTTACCGAGTGGATGGTAACCGTCCTCTTCGAAACCGAGCGTGCCATCCCATTCCACAAAAACCGGAAGAACAAACCAGGGGCTCAATCAAAATCTAAACAAGTCTAGGATCCCGCGCCGCCGGAATGGAAGACGACAAACTGAAGTATGCAGCAGTTCAATCAACGCGCTCTAGCTCGACCATTCAAATGGTTATTAAGCATAACCCTTGTTAGCCATTTCGCCAAACTGATCGGTTCTGGGTTTCCGATTCTCCAACGTTTCGGAAAACGATTCATCCATTCTGACCGTCACAAGAATTTCAAATTCAATCGGAACGAAATTTCTGAATTAAACTGCCGCTCCCCCCGGGCCCGTAGAATCGCTCAGCAATTAAGCGAAGCATGCAATGATCGCTTGTAATATCTCTAACTGGCAACGGCGACAGCAATCGAGTTCGTCAGTTACGAGCGAAGCATGTCACTCTTTGCTTTTGGAGATAAGTGAGAAATGGCCTGAAGAGTCGGTTGTTCTATTAACGTCTTCCGCCCATTCAGATACAATTACTACGCTGAAACTTGTGCTAAAAAACCACCTCACGTAACCCTCAGGGTATGGCAACCCGTGACCTTGCCGAAACGGACCGATGGCTCGGTTAACCCACCTGAACTCACCTGGAATTCGCGGATCGCCGAAGAAGTTATTCGAGAAACTCAGGGTGAGTCCAACTGGGCATGGGTGAGTGACGAGGGATTCGAACAAATTTCGTTGAGCCCCGAATTCAGAACGGAATCGAGCTGCTTCACTAACCCTATAACGCGTCTCCGGAGGAGCATTTCTGATTGTCGAAAAAATCGCGAATCCGCCATCCCTGCAGCCTGGCCGACTAACCCAGGCTCCAGCGGTAGAGGTTTGATCGCCTGCCACTCAAAGTAGCCTTCAGGGTCGTCCTCGCCAGATGGCCGTTCCTTATCCATTTACCGGCGATTCCGCCGGCAGGTATCGTTAGACCGATTTGAGAACGCTAATGTAGTAGTTTTTCGCTGACGGTCGGGGCGTTTTAAACGCAGCGACAAGCCACGCCATAGCCTCTCAGATCCAAATGAAAGATTAGGCAGTTCCCTTTCCCAAAACGGAGTTTTGTTAAGCCAGTGTAAAGCCGGGAACGCAGGTGAATCGCGTCCGGTCTCCGCTTTCATTGCCAAACTCAGCGTTTGTTTTCTGGGACCCTCCCCCCCTCGATTCGAAGTAAAAATCCTTACCTTCCCGACCCATGTTCCGACGCATTTCTCTCACCATTTTCGCGATCGCCTTTGCCGCTTATGCCGCGGCCGAAACGGTGCCGTCCCTGCCGCTGATTCTCCACAACTACACCAGCATCTCGTTACCAGATCACTACCTGACTAACGATATTCCCGGGAACTCACCGTTCCAAAATGCGGTGATCGCCAATGACAACACGCCTGCTTCCAACCCGACCACCAACGCCGGAGCCACGCTGGGCCGGGTAATTTTCTACGACCAAAAACTCAGCGCCAACGGCACCATCTCCTGCTCCTCGTGCCACGATCAATCCGCTGGATTCGCTGATCCTCGCCCCCTCAGTGTTGGTTTCGCTGGCGGGGATACCCGCCGAAACTCGATGGGCCTGACCAATGCCCGTTTTTACCAGCCCGGTAAATTCTTCTGGGATGAACGTGCGGCGACTCTGGAAGACCAAGTGCTCATGCCTTTTCAAGACGAAGTTGAGATGGGCCTCACCCTCTCGCAGGTCATCTCTATCACCCAGAGCCAAACCTACTATCCCGATCTCTTCACCGCCGCCTATGGCGAATCGATGATCAATGCCGATCGCATCGCCCGCGCCCTTGCGCAGTTCGTGCGCAGCATCGTCAGCGTCAACAGTCGTTACGATCAGGGCCGAGCCCTGGTCAACAATCCCACGCAAAACTTCCCCAATTTCAACGGAGATGAGAATCGCGGTAAACAGCTCTTCTTTAAAGGTCCCGGGAACGGTGCCTCATGTATCGATTGCCATGTTTCCGAAGCCTTCATCAGCCCCGCCCTAGCCACTCCTCACGCAAGTGCGACTTCCGCGGCCACCAACAACGGCCTCGACGGCATCTCCACCTTCGATCGTGGGATCGCCGAGACCACCGGCAACGTTGATGACACCGGTAAGTTCAAGGTCCCGTCTCTGCGCAACATCGCCCTCACCGCGCCCTACATGCACGATGGCCGGCTCAACGATCTCGACGATGTGCTCGATTTTTACGACGGCGACATTCGCAACCACGCTCAACTCTCCGATGTGCTGCGCGAGAACAACGGTCGTGTCGATCAATTCAATCTCAACGGCGGGGATCGTCGTGAACTCATCGCATTCCTTCGCACGCTCACAGACCAAGCACTCGTCACCGATGTAAAGTTTTCCGACCCATTCATCGAGGTCGCCGATGAACCTGCCCGTCCCGCTCCCATCGAGGGAACGACCGGCCTCATGAATCTCTCCACTCGCGCCCAACTCGCCGCGGACGACGGTGTTCTCGTTCCTGGATTCGTGATCAGCGGCACCGGCCCCAAAACACTCCTCATTCGTGGAATCGGGCCCGAACTCGCCACCTTTGGACTTCAAAACGGTATCAATTCGCCCACCCTGACCCTCTATTCGGGCTCCACCTCCGTGGCGTCTAACACCGGATGGACTACGGCGCCAAACGCGAACGCGATTAATTCAACCGCAGCCACCGTGGGCGCCTTCCCACTGTCCGCCAATCGGACCGATAGCGCCATCCTGACTTCGGTGGAACCCGGCGCCTACACCGTTCATCTCGAGAACTCGACCGGGCAAGCCGGAGTCGGTCTCGTCGAGATCTACAACACCGATTTCAATGCCGACTCGCGGCTCGTCAATCTCTCCACCCGAGCTCAACTGGCTCCCGGCGGCCAGGTCATCGTCTCCGGTTTCGTAGTCGACGGCGAAGGGCCCACCACCTTCCTGATTCGGGCCGTAGGTCCCGGTCTCTCTCAGTTCGGCGTGAGCGACGTACTCCGCGACCCGCAACTGAGCGTCTATTCAGGTCATAATTGGATCACCTCCAATGACAATTGGTTCGTCTCCGGAAACTCTGCTCAAACCGAAGCTGCTGCTGCCGAAGTAGGTGCGTTCTCGATCGACGATACCTCGCTCGACGCCGGCGTCACCGTGACCCTCCAGCCGGGTTCCTACACCGTGCACGTCGACGGAGTCAACGGAGGCGGCGGCACCGTTCTCATCGAAATCTATCCGCTTCCGTAGGCGACTTCGTCGCTCAACTCTCCCCAAGCAGTGCCCCGAGAGGTTCGAATCCATTTCGAACCTCTCTTTTTGTCGGGTTTTCCCTCGAACGACTGAACTTCTTCCGTCAAAGAATGACGTCACAACCGACACCATTCCGCTCGTTTATCGTACCCCAACCCCTGTCACGTCATTAGCTCCGCAACATCTCCTGTTTTCCCGCATCGGATTGGGACAATACTCGCCCTGCTCTGTGTTCTTGTCTCCGGACTCACTGCTTCGGAACGCCCCAACGTCATTTTCATCTTCATCGATGATCAAGGTTACTACGATTTAGGGAGCTACGGTGCGACCGAGATCACCACACCTCGTATCGACCAGATGGCCAAGGAGGGCATTCGGTTCACGGACTATTACGCAGCGGCCCCCATCTGCAGTCCTTCGCGCGCAGGATTACTCACCGGCTCCTACCCCCGGCGCGTCGGCAATCACATTTGGGTCCATCGCGCCGATTCGCCCTCCGGAATCCATCCCGATGAGATCACCATGGGAGAGCTCTTCCAAGCAGCCGGATACCGCACCGCTTGCATCGGAAAATGGCATCTTGGATTCGAGGAACCGTTCTTACCGAAGAACCAAGGTTTCGACTACTACTTCGGCCTGCTCCACAATCTCGATTCAGTCGAAGTCGTCTATTTCGAAGACGAAGGCGGCGTCCCCCTGATGCGCAATGACGAGGTCGTCAAACGCCCCGCCGATCCCGCTGAACTCACGGAGATCTACACCGACGAGGCGATCAAGTTCATCGAAGCCGATCGTGACGAGCCGTTCTTCCTCTATCTGCCCCACACCATGCTCCACGTTCCGCTAGGAGTGAGTGAGCCTTTCCGGGGCTCGTCTCAGTGGGGCGACTACGGCGACGCTATTCAGGAGTTAGATTACAACGTCGGTCGCATCTTCGATACGCTCAAGCAGCACAAGCTGGATGAGAATACCGTGGTCATTTACGCCTCCGACAACGGTCGTAAACCCGGCCGAACTCCGGCCCAACCTATTCGCGGCAACAAGCTCACCACCTTCGAGGGCGGCATCCGCGTCCCCGCCATCGCGTGGGGCCCCGGCGTCGGCATCCGCCAAGGCTTCGAATCAACCGCCGTAGTGAACGCCATGGATTGGTTTCCCAGCCTCGCTACCCTAGCCAATATCAAAGTCAGTTCCGACCGCATCATCGATGGCCGCGACATCACGCCCCTGCTGAAAGGCGAAACCGATGCCGTGCCATCCGCTAGCTCCGGTATGGCATTAAACTCCGATGCACCCTTGCGTCGTCGCTGGTCTCCTCCCGCCGAATGGGCCAAACTCATCACGCAAGACGAATACCTCGACGCCTTTTTCTATCATGGCAGCCAAGGCGCCCTCGCCGCCGTCAGGTCGGGCCCCTGGAAACTCTACCTAAATCCGACTCTCACGCTCTACAATTTGGCCGACGATCCCGGCGAAACGAAGCTGGTGCGCAACCGAGACATCCTCCGCAAACTCCGCGGCATGGCCATCCTCTTCCAAGAAGAAATGCGCCTCGATACCCGCCCCGCTGGCGACGTCTTGTTCCACGAATAACTGCCGGAAGGGGGGCTCAAGGAGTCGAACGCAAATAATAAGGATCGATGGGAATGCTCATTCGCCTGATAGAGACAAAACCGGACCGTATTGCTTTATTTGTGGAGCAAAAACGCCTGTGCTTCCGGAAGGTCTGCATCGCGCTCGCCGCAACTACTTCTTTTTTCCCGTGGCTTTCTTCACTCCCAGATTAGTGCGCGCGTCCCACTCCTCGAATAGCTTGGTCATTTTCGCGACTTTATCAGGATATCGGGCGACGACGTCATTCAGCTCCGTCCCATCTTTAGTCAGGTTATAGAGCTCCCAAGTTTTCTTATCTTTGGATACCAATTTCCAATCGCCTTCTCGCACCGCCCAACCCTTGTTATGCGCCCAAAATAACGGACCGCGCTCCACTGCTAACGACGGCTCGCCCGTGATTGCAGCAAGGATGGATTTTCCTTCCAGCGGCATCGGTTGCTGCTGAATCGATGCGACTCCCGCCACATCCAAGAACGTCGGCATAATGTCGATCGCATGGCCCAACTCCGAGGTCAGCCCTCCGGCTAAATCGGGATCGAGCCCATCAGGCCAAGACACAATCAACGGCGAACGAGTCCCCCCTTCGTGATCATACTGTTTGTAGTAACGAAACGGCGTATTGGCCGCATTGGCCCAGCCGTATCCATAAGATTGAAAACTCGACTGTGGCCCCGGCATCACCGTTGGCAAGTTACCGGGAATGATCGGAGTGCTCTCCCCATCCGTCGTGAATTCACGCGTCCACGATCCCGTGCGATCAGGGTGATACTCCACGTGACATCCTCCGTTGTCGTGATGGTAAATTATCAACGTATTATCGAACTGACCCGTCGCTTTAAGCGCGTCGATCACTCGTCCGATATTCGTATCCATACTCGTCACCTGCGCCGCATAAACTTCCATTCTCCGCTGCTGCCATGCTTGGTTCTCGGTCTCCTTCCAGTCGGTGACGTCCTCATTCCGCGGCGAGAGTTCCCAGGCGGGATCCACCACCCCCAATTGCTTCATGCGGGCATGGCGTTGAGACCGTAACTTGTCCCAACCCATTCCGTAGCGGCCTTCATAATGCGCAATATCCTCAGGCTTGGCATGCAGAGGCCAATGAGCGGCATTGTAGGCTAAGTAGAGGTAGAAAGGCTGCCCCGCATCCGCTTCCTCCAAAAACTTCAACGCGTAATCCGTGATTGAATCCGTGTAATAGTAGTCGGGATTGTCCCGCCACTCGTGCTCCATATTCCGGCCGTTAAGCTGCACCAGATTCGGAGCAAAAAAATCAGACGTCCCGTCAATCGTGCCGAAATACTGATCAAACCCACGATGATGCGGCGCATGGGGGCCATCGATTTTCTCTTTGCTCGACAGATGCCACTTACCCGATGCCAACGTCGTATAACCCACCGTCCTCAATGCCTGCGGCAAAGTGATCGCATCCGGATGCAGCCCGCCCTCCGCACTGCCACCAACGGGTAACGCGGTCTTAGGATACAGTCCGGTCATCAAACTCGCTCGAGTCGGCCAGCACATGTTGTTCACATAATAATTGGTGAACCGCAGCCCCCGGCTCGCCAGCGCATCAAGATTCGGCGTCTCGATCTCGCTGCCGTAGCAACCGATATCAGCGTAACCCATATCATCAGCGACAATGTGAACGATATTGGGCCGATCCCGGGCGGTAACCGTAACCGAAGTTGCGAGGGTAAGTATGAGGATAAATGGTTTCATAAAATGGAGGGATTGGTGGGATTCGCTGTCTCATACACTTCGCGCTTGGAACCCGTTTTTCGCGTTTCCGCGCCGACTTCATTCAGGAAACCGACCATCAGGTGGTGAAGCTCCTTCGTTTTATCCGGGAGCGATTCCGAAAGATCGTTCGCTTCGCCGACGTCGGTCGACAAATCAAACAGCTCGAGTTGGTCCTTAGGCCACGTCTTCACCAATTTGTAGTCGCCCAGCAGCAGCACCGTTTCTGGAGAACGCGCCACCGCTTGGTGGAACAACAGAAACGGATGGGCTCGGGTGACGCTTCCCTTCCCGCCTTGATGGATGACCTCAGTCAGACTTCCCCCGTCCAAGGCCGCCGGGAGTTGCGATTTGAATCCCGCCAACTCCGCCATCGTGGGAAAAAGATCCAGACCCGTCACCGGCACGTCGCTGACTGCATTCGCCGCCACGCCGGGGCCTTTCACCACGAACGGCACCCGGATTCCGCCCTCATAGACCGATCCTTTTCCGTCCCGCAGCGGTGAGTTGCGCTCCAACTTCTTCCCTTTCTGCCCTGGCATCGAGTTACGCCCACCGTTGTCAGACAGAAAGAACACATAGGTCGTTTCTGCCAGTCCTAGCGATTCAATCCGGTCGAGAATCATCCCGATGCCGGTATCCACATCGCTCGTCATCGCCGCAAACTCCGGCATCGTATGTTTCTTTCCCTTCACCCACCCCTGCGTTTCAGCGAGGGTTTCTTGCCGATAGAAAATATCCAAGTGCACCGCGTAGTGAGAAACCTGCACGAAGAAGGGTCGACCCGCTCGGCTCGATGATTCCATGAATTCGCAAGTCCGGTCGGTGATGCCAAAGATGAGTTTAGGATCCCCCTGCGCATCCGGACCGCCCGCCCCCTTCCCGCCTCCCGTGCCATTGTCCGTATAACCGTCGCTCACGTCGTAGCCCACTTGCTGCGGGGTCACGTCGTCGAAGCGCATGTCCCACTTGCCGAAATGGGCCGTGCGATAGTCCGGATTCGCCTGCTTCAGCATCTGCGGGAGCGTGAGCTGCTTCCGATAATTCGCCGTCCAGTTCGGCTGATCCTTTTGGTAGAGATGCCGAGCCGGGGTCTGGCCGATCAACAAACTGCGGCGAGTCGGACAACAATACGGCGCGGGCGCATAGCCCCGCGTAAATCGCATGCCTTCTCGCGCCAGTTGTTCCATGCGAGGTGTCTGGTAATAGTCGCTGCGCGTTCGCTCGTCGTTGGGATCAATCTGCAGGGAGGATCCGACCCAACTTTGATCATCCGTCAGGATGACGACAAAATTCGGCGCCGACGGACTTCCGTGAACCCCGAGCGAGATACTCGCGCCGAGGAGAAGCAGAGGCAGTAGTTTCATATGAATTCCAGAAAGTGGGTAATTTCGTTTCACTTTAACCAATCGGGCACCGAGTCATTCTCGCGCCACTCCTTGACGCGACGATCCAGCTTGTCCGGTTTCCATTCAGTGGTTCCTGCGGGTAGCGCATCAGCGGCAGGCAGCCATTGTTTCAGCTGCGCAATCACTCCGGCGTAGGCGGAATTTTGAGCCAGATTTGTGTGCTCTCCCGCATCAACCCGATGGTCGTAGAGTTCCTCCGTGCCATCGCGGTAGTGGATGTAGCGCCAGTCCTCACTGCGCACCGCGTGGTTCTTATAATACCACGTGCTGAGCACCGGCTTGGTCCACTCCCGGGCCGGACTGTTTAAAAGCGGCACCAAACTCTGTCCTTCCAGCTTGGGCGCGATCGGAAGCTCACACAACTCCACCAACGTGGGATAAACATCCAGCAAACTGACGACTCGGTCGCTCTTCACACCCGTCGATTCATGACCGGGCACCTTCACGAACAAGGGCACCCGCGTTGATTCCTCCCACAGTGACTGTTTCCGCCAGTGCTTTTTCTCGCCCAAGTTTTGGCCATGATCCGACCACAGCACGACGATCGTATTGTCGGCATAGCGAGTGTTCTCGAGCGCCTTGAACACCTTGCCCAATTGGTCATCCACAAACGATACACAGGCGAGATAACCATACACCATCTCTCGCCAATAGGAGTCGCTGAGATTGATCACCGCATAGTGATCGCCGGTTTTGATGGTGCCGTAAGCGATTGATTTGCCCATCAGCGGGATGTCGCTCATTTCGTTTTCCGGAACTTCCGGCACGACAATTTCGTCCAAATCATAAAGATCAAAATACTCCTTGGGCGCGGTGTAAGGGATGTGCGGCCGGACGAAACCTACCGCCATAAAAAATGGCTTCTCATACTCCTGTTCGAGCTGGTCCACCGCCCACTCCGCGATGAGCTCATCGAACATCTTGCCGTCCGGCATATCCTCCCGCTCCAGCGCGCCCCAGCACAGCGATTGGCCACTATCAAAATCCTCGCCGTAGTGATTGATGATCTGACTCCCCTCGTGAGGAAACGGATAAAACTTAGTGCCGCCGTAGCCACTCCCTCGCGCCCTCAGTGCCTTCGATATTTTGTAATCGGCGGCAGTCTCATCCCAAAAGTCCTCTGTGCGCTCTTTGTAATCGCTCACGCCACCGTGAAACACCTTTCCCCCCGCGAGGGTCTTGTAGCCGTTGTCCTTGAAATGCTGCGGCAACATTTTGTGTTCTCCCATCACTTGTTCGTAGGATTTTCGCATCGCCGAAGTCGAACCATACCAACCCGTCGTGGCCGGATGCAGGCCGCTTAGGAGCGAGTTCCTCGACGCCGTGCAAACCGCTTGGGAGCAATACGCGTTCGTAAATTGCACCCCCTCGCCGGCCAATCGATCCAGGTGCGGCGTGATCGCTTGAGGATGCCCGCCCTGCGATCCCGTCCAATCGTTCAAATCATCAATCGAGATGAACAGGACATTCGGCCTCTCCGCCTCCGAGACCAAACTCGCCAACAACATGAGAACTGCGGCCCCCAGCGCCGTTGGCTTAATCAATCGAATTGGTATGATCATCATTCCTTTTATTCGTGCAGCAAAAAGGCCTGCGCTTCCGAAGCGTTTTCGTCCAGTCAGCCATAAAAAACCAACATCCCCTCCACGGCGCTGCCATCGGGGTTCACCACCGGCTGGATATTGTTAAAACGCCAGCCCGGGTATTTGGCCGGATCTGGCGATAGGTCACGATGCTTCGTCCAGCTGTTGCCGTCGTCGTCTGCCCCCCACTCTTCGATACGGCCGCCGCCATGTTGATCCATGTAGCCGCCCTCCAGATACGTGTCCCAGACCAACACATAAGCGTGTAGTCCACCTTCAGCATCATGCACGAGGTAACCACTGCTCCACTGATGACTCGCGGCACAAATTCGAGTGCGTTTCCAGTGCCCGCTTTCGCGGCGCACGTAGTAGTAATCAGGTGACATCAAGTCGTCTCCGGATAGCACATGCAGGAAGGTAGGCTCGCCCGCCGCATCCAAGGCAATTGCCGGCGGCACCCCTGCCCCGCGCCAGGCCGTATCCCAAATCTGAGCGTGAGCCTTAGAGTATTCCAGATCGATCGGCGTCTTTAACTCCAGCCCATCGGCGTTCAACACCTGCTGAGTTTTCATATCGATCTTCAAATACGACAGGTTGTATTTCCATTCATTACTTACCCGTTGCCCGTAGCGCGGATTAAACAGCCGCAGCGGATCGTTCGATTTCACATCGTCATAATCCGTATAAGCCACGTGGAGGAATCGGCCATTCTGGCTCATGATTTTGCCGTGGTAGGACGACCACTCGGGGTAAGCCAGGGCATCGAGATCCGTCACATCATTTGCGGGACCGGCCCACGTCTCACCATTATCCCGACTGATCCGATACGTCCACGAACTACTGTGGCCATAGGTGCGGTAGTAGATCACTTCGCTGTCATCAAAAGTCCTAAACACGGTCTGGTAGGAAATTCCCGGAGCGATGTCGGGCCCTTCCCGCCATGCGATCACATCGTCGGTGGGTTTCACCGGCGCAGCTGAAATCAGATACGTGCCCGCATTGCGGTGACAGCCGTAAAGCACGTGCAGGTGATTCTTCTCGTCGGCCCAAATAATCGGCATGTCGTGATGATCGCTGCTGCGTTTCCCGATCTTGACCGATTCCGAAAACGTGCGCGTTGCAGGATCGTATTTGATCAACATCGGACTCGCGTATCCGTTGCCATTCTTACTCGGCTCCGCATCGCCATTGTAGACGATGTAAACGACGCCATTCAGGTGAACGGCCTGCGGCCGCTGCCGCACATCGTAGAGCATTTTGATTTTCCCGGTTTCGCCAAACGGCATCGGCTCAGCCGTCCGATCAGAGGCGAAAGCCAACGTCAGAACCATCAGGGAGAAGATCAGCAACCCAGCGCGCTGCTGACAGGGGTAACGAAGCAGCATACCCCATTCGTTAAGCCGGATCCCTAACCAACCGCGATATCATTCTCCGCAAAATCGTTCAAATTCTTCAACTCAGGGTTGATCGACTGTCCAAATGCGCCAAACAATGTGCCGCACTGAGGGTTCTGACCGATCTTCCTTACCCCTAACCTCACCTCCGCAATGCCTCTTTCTCCTATCCGTCTGCTTCTCCTCCCCCTACTTTCGCTGCTGGTTCTGCCCCTCACAACTTTGGCTCAGTCTAGACCTGCCGCGCCTCCGATCACTCACGAGAACGTCGCCTACGGCGATCATGAGAATCAGATCCTCGATTTTTGGCAGGCCGACACCGATGGCCCCGCCCCGGCCGTGATCTTTATCCACGGCGGTGGCTTCATCGGAGGATCTCACGACATGGTTTCCACCCCTAAAGTGGAGCAATACTTGAAGGCTGGTATCCATCACATCTCGGTCGAATACCGATTGCTTGAACACGCTCCCTTCCCCGGTCCGCATGAAGATGCTATCCGCGCCATCCAGTTTATTCGCAGCAAAGCCGAGGAATGGGGGATCGATAAGAATCGCATCGCCGCGTACGGGGGCTCCGCCGGAGCCCAACTCGTCGCCTACTTGGCTTGGAGCGAAGACTTCGCGTCCCCAGCAAGCGAAGACCCGATCGCTCGCGAATCCACCCGCCTCACCGCCGTGGCTCCCCTCAGCGCCCAATCCACCATGGATCTCGATTGGTGGGTGGAAAATATTCCCGGCTACGACGAACCCCACCGGAGCGTGCTTGGCGGGCTGGAAGACGGCGATGTGATCATCCGCGGTCTCATTCACGAGCTATCGATCATCAATCATATCACTTCCGATGATCCTCCCACTTTCATGGCCTACGGCATGAAGCCCGATGACCAAGTGCCTACCGACAAAAAGAAAGCGAATGGCTGGAAAATCCATCACGTCAATTTCGGCATCGTGATGGAAGAACGCCTCCGCCTCGCCGGTGTCGAGGCCATCCTAAAATACCCCGAAATCGAGCTCCCCTTCGACAACGATGTCGACTTCCTGATCCACCACCTGACTCGGTAATTTGAGCTCCACCGCTCATCTCCGTTTAGCGCGACTCCCTTCCCCATCATGATTCAGCGCGACTACATCATGAATCTGATCGAACAGCTAGGGCTCCTAGTGCGTCGCATCACCAATCGGGAAATAGTCGATACCGAACGCACGGCTGAGATTGATAAATTCGTCGGCGAATGGATCGGCCTTCCGATCAGCACGCTGTTATCTTTGCCGACGGCAGAAGTGCTACGACTGTTTGAAGAATCGGACCGATTGGTGGGCGCAAAATGCCTGATCATGGCTGAAATTCTAAAGGCTGAGGGGCTCACGGCTGAAACCTCGGAGCAACGCGTCGAGCTTCTTTCCAAATCAGCATTTTTCTGCACGCACTACCCGACGGGGATCGATCCCGTTCTCGAGTCTCAACTCGAAGGTATTCAATCAGAGATCGAAGACGAAATTGGAGTCGTTCCGCACCCGCCAATCATCCGGCACACCGTGCCTAAAACTCCCAAGCTTGTGGCTAAGCAGCCCCGGCGTTTTCACAACTTGCTTAGAGTTGGCGGCGCGATCGCGTTGGGCCTGATAGCATTGGCGCTATTGAATCCTGCAAAACCAATTGAAGTCACTGACCTCAGTTGGGAGACACTCGATGCATCCCTCGCGATCCAAGGCACCCTCCACAACCGGACCGACAAGACGGCGGATATCACGATTCAATTCACCGCCGACCGGCTGACCTCCAATCAACTTGGGCGTTCGCTCAATTCCGCCGGAAAAGTGGTGCAAACCTACACGATCGAATCTGACACCCAGATCCCCATTCAGGCCACCCTTCGACTTTCGGGTGCCGGCATCAATCAGGTGGTCGTCAGTCCCATCATTATGCGAATTGAGGACCGTGACTGAAAAAGAGGAATCAATGACTTTCTGTAATCAACGGCTTCTCGCCCCGCCAGGTTCGAAGTTCGTGGCCTCGTGGATCGCTCTGGTGACGATCTTTTCGTCCGCGTCTTTTGCCCGACAGCCCAACATTATCGTCCTGTTTGCCGATGACCTCGGCTACGGGGAACTGAGTTGCCAGGGCAATCCCGAGATCCCCACCCCGCACATCGATGCGATCGCAGCGAACGGCGTGCGATTCACCTCCGGCTACGTGACCGGCCCCAACTGCAGTCCATCGCGCGCCGGTTTTCTTTCCGGCCGCACGCCCACTCGCTTCGGTTACGAATTCAATCCCATCGGCGCCGGCAACGAACGCCCCGGGGTCGGCCTACCCACGACCGAAACCACCATCGCTGAGGCCCTGCAAAATGCGGGCTACACCACCAGTCTCATCGGCAAATGGCACCAAGGCGGTAGCGCCGAATTTCATCCGTTTCGCCACGGTTTCGACGAGTTCTTTGGGTTCACCCACGAAGGCCATTATTTCGTTCCGCCTCCCTACGAGGGCGTGACCACCATGCTGCGACGTAAGCAACTCCCCGGCGGTGCGGAAGGTCGTTGGGTCGGCGAAAAAGGTCTCATCTACACCGATCACATGGGAAACAATGAGCCCGACTACGATGCTAACAATCCCATCACGCGCGGCGGCCAACCAGTCGTGGAAAATGCCTACCTCACGGATGCTCTGACCCGTGAGGCGGTGGACTTCATCGACCGTCACGACGACAAGCCTTTCTTCCTCTTTCTCTCCTACAATGCCGTGCACAGCCCCCTCCAGGGAGCAGATGCCTACATGGAGAAATTCTCCCACATTGAGAACATCCACCGCCGAATATTCGCGGCCATGTTGTCCAACCTCGATGACAGTGTGGGCGCGGTCATGGCCCAGCTGAGGCAGTCCGGGCTGGAAGAGAACACTCTCGTCTTTTTCCTGAGCGACAATGGCGGTCCCACCCGCGAGCTCACCTCTTCCAACGCGCCTCTGCGCGGAGGTAAGGGAACGATGTTTGAGGGCGGCCTACGCGTGCCCTTCATGATGCAGTGGCCCGGCACAATACCCGCCGGCCAAACCTACGACAAGGCGATCAGCTCGTTGGATATTTACGCCACCGCGACGACAAACGGCGGCGCCTCCACCCCTGACAACATCGAAGGGGTCGACCTCGTGCCGTTCCTCACGGGCGACGATAACGGCACACCCCACGACACATTATTCTGGCGACAAGGCGGCAAGTCCGGTCTCCGCCACGGCGATTGGAAGATCGTGCGGATGGGTGGCCGTAAAACCCCCGGTAATTCGCCCTGGCAACTTTACAACCTCTCCACGGATCTCGCGGAAACCACCAATCTCGCCCCATCAAAACCCGCGATCCTCACCCAACTCGTGGCGCGCTGGGAGCAGTTGAATAGTGAGATGAGCGAACCTCTTTTTTGACCCTCACTCTCTAGCACTACCCTACCATTCGATGAAACGAATTCACTTTTTCTTCTTCGCTCTCGTGGCGACAGCGTCGCTCCCGGCCGCGGACCGTCCGAACATCCTGCTCCTCTTCGCGGATGATCAGCGAAACCACACCCTCGGCATCGCCGGGCACCCCATCGTCGACACTCCGAACATCGACCGGCTAGCGACTGACGGCGTCAGATTTTCCAACGCGTTTGTCTCCACCTCCACCTGCTGGGTGAGCCGCGCTTCTCTTTTTACCGGGACCAATGAACGTCGGCACCTCTACCGCGTGGCGCCCGGCCCGCTCGATCCCGACCTGTGCGACACCTCTTACTTCACCGTGCTCAAACAGGCGGGTTACCGCACCGGCCACATCGGCAAGGAACACGTGGACCTCGCCGACGAGTCAGCCGAGAAGATGTTTGATGTGCGTCGCCCCCTTTTCCGTCGGCCCTTCTTCAAGGAACAAGCGGATGGTTCGCTGCGCCACACCACCCAAATCCTCGGTGACTGGGGAATCGAATTTCTCCAAGAACAACCCTCCGACCAGCCCTTCTGTCTCACTGTCAGTTTCAACGCCACCCACGCCGAGGACGGCGACAAACGGCCCGGCATTGGCCACTTCCCCTGGCCGAAGGTCATGGATGGTCGTTACGACGATCAGGAGATGCCGTTGCCCCGTCTCAACGATCCAGCCATCTACGAATCCCAACCCGACTTCCTCAAACAATCGATTAACCGCGAACGGTTCTTCTGGCGCTGGGATACTCCCGAAAAATATCAGATCAATATGCGAGCCTACTTCCGCATGTTGAGCGGCATCGATCACGTCGTCGGACGTCTCGTCGCTGAGCTGGAGAAGCAGGGTCTGGCCGACAATACCGTCATCATCTATACCGCCGACAACGGCTACTACCTCGGCGACCGCGGTTTCGCCGGTAAATGGACCCACTACGATGAATCGCTGCGAATTCCGATGATCGTCTATGATCCGCGACTTCCGGCTGACAGTCGCGGCCGAGTCCTCCCTCAGATGGCACTCAACTCCGATCTGGCGGCCACGATGATCGAACTCGGGGGTAAGCCGACACCCTCCACTCACACCGGGCGCAGCCTGATCCCATTGATCCGCGGAAACGCACCGGCCGATTGGCGCACCGACTTTCTGTGCGAATTTATCGCCGTGCCGAAAACCATTCCCCGTTGGGAGGGCGTCCGAGACGAAAACTACACCTACGCCCGCTACTTCGTAGACGGCCCGGACCAACCGTCCTTTGAGTTCCTGCATCACCTGGTAAACGATCCCGATCAATTAGTAAACCTCGCCGCCATTCCCCTGCCGGAACAGAGTCGCGAGCTGAAAAGGACCCTGCGCCAGCTTCGCCAACGGGTTGATGTGCTTGTCGCCGAAAGTGGGTCAAAGATGGCAGACATTTCCCCCGTGCCACCCCGCAAGCCCGCCAAGAAACCGGCCAAAACTTAGTCTATTTAATCATCTCATGAATCGGAAAATTCTAGCGGCAATCCTAGGAGCAGTTTCTCTAGCCACGGTCTCAACCAGTCAGGCCGAAACCGAGCGTCCAGATATCGTCTTCATCATCGTTGATGACCTGAACGACTGGATCGGAGCCCTCGGCGGTCACCCCGATGCCATCTCGCCCAACATGGATGGCCTTGCCTCTCGCGGCATGCTGTTCACGCAGGCCTACGGCAACTCCCCCCAATGCCGCCCTTCCCGCACGAGTCTAAATCACGGCGTATATCCGTTTCGCACCGGCACTTATTTTAACGCCAAAGCCAAAAACGAAACCGCCATCACCACCCCCACCATGCAGGAGTTTTTCTCCGCCAACGGCTACCGCGTAGTCAGTGGAGGCAAGGTATTTCACGGTGGGCCCGGCAATCACGGCGACAACCTTTTGCAGCGTCCGGCCGACCCCAAACCGCCTGCAGGAATGGATACCTTCGGTGCCATGAATCCACCCAACGACGGCTACGCGTTGGACGTGCCGGATGAAGCCATGGGTGACTTCAAAGTCGCAGATTGGGCCATCGACCAATGGGCGAACGACAACGATCAACCGCTCTTTATGTCGGTCGGGTTCTTCCGCCCTCACCGCCCACTCCAAGTTCCCGCACCCTACTTCGAGGCCTTCCCCCTCGACTCGATCAAACGTCCGACCGAACCCACCGAAGATGACTGGTCGGACATGCCGGAATTCGCGCGCCGCCTCGCCCGCACCCACGCCCACAAACCCTTACACGACGGCGGCCTGAGCGATCACGAATACCTGGTCAAAAACGACCAATGGGATTCCACGATCCAAGCCTATCAGGCTTCAATCGCTTTCGTAGATCGCCAAATCGGTCGCTTCCTTGACTCGCTCAAAAATAATCCCCGCGGCCGCGAAACCATCATCATGTTGGTCAGCGATCACGGCTGGCACCTCGGTGAAAAGAAGCACTGGTGCAAAGGTGCGATCTGGGAGCAGACCACCCACATCCCGTTCATCGTCCATGCTCCCGGCATCAACCCTGGATCCATCAGCACCCAACCGGTTAGCTTGATCGATGTCTTCCCGTCTCTCGCCGACCTAGCTGGCCTCCCTCTCCCCGACTATCTCGACGGCACTTCGATCAAACCACAACTCACCGACCCGACCTCGCCGCGCCCACCCGCCATCTCCTCCTATGGCGAAGGCAACACCGCCATCCGCACCGAGCGCTGGCGCTACATTCGCTACGAGGACGGTTCCGAAGAGCTCTACGACCACAGCGTCGATGCCGATGAATGGACTAATCTCGCCGCCGATCCCGCTCACACCAAAACAAAACAAACCTTGGCGAAATTCATTCCCGAAAACCAACACCCCGGACTGAAAGTCCAGGACTGGTATGACGAATTTCAAAACTAAACATACCAAACGAAACCAGTCACAGCGTTCGCTGAGTAAAACCGGGGTTACCCAGCGGTTCTTTTTTTAAAAGGGAAATCAATCCAACTCCCACCGAACGAATACCGCTTGAATCTAAATCGATTGCCGCCTCTGTCTCTCTGTCCTCTTTGCCATTCTCCGTGATCTCTGTGACCAAACCCACCCTGCTCGTGATCAACCCGAACCGACTCAAAATTTTTCTCGCCATCCTGATAGTCTCCGCTGGCATCGTGCCCGCCCAACGCACCGCCACGGAACCCGAACGCATCAGTCTCGCCGACGACTTCGCAATCGAGCTGATTTACTCCGTTCCCCGCGACGACCAAGGCTCTTGGGTCGCCATGTGCCAGGACGATCAAGGCCGGCTCATCGTGAGTGACCAATACGGCGGACTGTTTCGTTTCCCCATTCCCCCACTCGGGCAACCCGTCGATCCCGCTTTGATCGAGCAGATCACCTACTCCGAAGACAATACCAAGGAGCGAAAAATGGAGCCCAAGCCTGACGCCAAGACCCTCACCTCCGAGCTGCTCAAGCTGCCCAACATCGGTCACGCCCAGGGCCTCTGCTATGCCTTCGACAGCTTATTCGTCGTCGTCAATTCCAACATCAGCCCGACCGGGTCCGGCGTCTTCCGGCTGCGCGACACCGACGGCGATGACCAATTCGACGAACTCGTCACGCTCAAGTCGCTCCAGGCTGCCGGTGGCGAACACGGCCCGCACGCCATTCTGCCCGCCCCCGACGGGAAACACCTCTACGTCGTCAGCGGAAACCAGACTTCACTTCCAGACGACTACACCCACTCCCGCGTGCCGGAACTGTGGGCCGAAGACCAACTCTTCCCCTCTCTCCAACACTTCATGGTCGGCGCCGAAGCACCGCTGGGCCACATCGCTCAAATCGACCCCGACGGCGAGACTTGGGAGATCGTCGCTACCGGCTTCCGCAACCCCTACGACGCCGCCGTCAACCGCGAAGGTGAACTCTTCACTTACGACGCCGATATGGAGTGGGATCTCAACACCCCTTGGTATCGCCCCACCCGAGTCAACCACGTCATCGACGGCGCCGACTACGGTTGGCGAACCGGCTCCGGTAAGTTCATGGACTACTACAGCGACAGCTTCGGCACCGCCGTCGACGTCGGTCCCGGATCTCCCACCGGAATCGTATTCGGTCACGGTGCCAAGTTTCCCGCTCGCTACCAAAACGCTCTCTTCGTCTCCGACTGGTCCTACGGTAAACTCTACGCCGTCCGTCTCGAGCCCGACGGCTCCACCTACACCGGCACCTTCGAAGAATTCGCCGGCGCTCAACCGCTTCCGTTGACCGACATTCTCGTCAATCCCGACGACGGTGCCATGTATTTCACGGTCGGCGGTCGACGCGTTCAGTCGGGCCTTTACCGCGTCACCTACACGGGCGACGAAGACACCTCGCCCGCTCAATCTACTCCCGGTGGTGAGGTCGCCCGTAAACACCGTCACGCCCTCGAACTGCTGCTCCAAGCCAATGCCCCTGACGCGACCACCATTCAACTCGACCATGTCTGGCGTTCGCTCGGTTCCCACGATGTCGGAGTTCGCCACGCCGCTCGGGCCGTACTCGAGAAACAACCGACCGCAAACTGGTCAGATCGCCTCGCCGAGGAGTCCAACCCGACGATTGCCACGGCCGCCGCAATCGCGTTGGCCCGGGCCGACGGCGCCCACTCCGCACCCGCCATTCTCCGCACCATCATCGCGTTCGATAATTCATCACTCGCCACCCGCCAACTCCGGCTGGACGCAGTCCGCGCAATCACCCTTGCGCTCACCCGCGGCGGACAACCCTCTCCCTCATTACGGACGAAGATCATCACCTGGCTCGACGCCATTTACCCGGCCCGCACCCCCGAAGAAAACCGCGACCTCTCTGCTCTTATGGCATTTCTTCAAGCGCCATCGGCCGTCGCCAAAGGCATGGCTCTACTCACCAACGCCTCCGGGCAGGAGGAGCAGATCGGTTACGCCCTTAACCTGCGTCACCTCAAACACGGTTGGACGCCCGCCCTTCGCGAAACGTATTTCAAATGGTTCGTGATTTCCGGCAGCTACCAAGGCGGCGCCCGTCTGCGCAACTACCTCGACGACATTAAAGCACACGCCATCGCCGCGGTGCCCGCCGACGAAATGACCTCGGCCCTGACCGCCCTCATCGAATCGCCGTCTGAAACCAACACGCCTCAATTCACCTTGGAGCCCCGCGACTACGTGAAGATGTGGACCATGGCGGACGTGCGCCCCCTCCTCGGCGCCGGCTTGGAAGGTGGACGTGATTTCCTCAACGGCCGCCAAATGTTCGGCGCCGGAACCTGCTACGTCTGCCATCGCTTCAACGGTGAAGGTGGCGCCGTCGGCCCCGATCTCTCCGCTGTCGGCGGCAAATTCAGTCCCTACGATTTGGTCGAAGCCATCATCGATCCCGGCAAGGAAATCAGCGACCAATATGGCAGTAGCATCTTTAAACTCAATGACGGCACGGAGCTTAATGGTCGGATCATGAACATCAAAGGCGACACCTACTGGGTAAACACCGATATGATGACCCCCAGCACCATCACGTTCGTTCACAGCGACGACCTCGAATCCATCACCCCCTCGCCCATCTCCATGATGCCCCCCGGCTTAATGTCCACCATGGCAGACGACGACATCCTCGATCTCCTCGCCTACCTCATCTCCGCCGGAGACCCCGAACACGAGCTATTCACCAACTAGGACAACGCTCTCGGGCCTAAAGCCCGCCCCCCAAACCGGATACACCCCAACCAGGTGGGTCGGGCTTTACCCCCAACAGTTCCACCCTCCACCCCTTTCACTAAAAACCAACACGAAGCCCCCCCAAACCGGATACACCTCCACCGGTGGGTCGGGCTTTACGCCCGACAGTTCCACCCTACCGCAGATCACCCCAATTCGAATCAGGGCTGGCGCCCTAGCCTACATTGGGTTTCGA
>Ga0222654_1000179_pt1 | contig 53558 bp, 47 predicted proteins | sample AntAcemetagen421_FD_179805 | JGI IMG/M metagenome (GOLD analysis project Ga0222654, IMG submission 179805) | Saline water microbial communities from Ace Lake, Antarctica - #421 | ecosystem: Environmental > Aquatic > Non-marine Saline and Alkaline > Saline | place: Antarctica: Ace Lake...
GTTTGGAAAGCAGTGATAACAAAGATTTTTTACAAGCTGTACAACAGCGCAATGAACCGTTTGATCAATCTCTAAAAAATTCAGCACATTGTACGAATCAAGATTTTGTATTAAAAAATTCTACCATTGGTTTTATGCAAGCGCACAACATTGATCATCATCAATTTACTCAATTACATGGTTTACCGATCCAACATCATGTGACTCAGGAACTGATTACAAATCTTAACTTGTTTGCAGATATTGCAGATAAAAAATTTGCTAATCAACAACTTTATTCTCTGATACAATCTGGTGTTTTAGTGACAAGCATGGCACAAGATTATAATCAAAAATCTCAATTTTGTGATGCTATCAGTTCCACAAATTGCAGTCATGGATTGGTACATTATTTACAAGGCATGATGGTTTCTGGTCATAATCGTTGCCATAAATTGTTAACATCTCTAACTTTTTTCAATGGTGAAATTGCAAAATATACAGTTGCAGTCGCTCGCGGCGTATCAATTGGAATTGTTAGTAGCGAAATTATCGACATTGTAATAGCTGGCCTTGGTAAAGGTGCATCAATCATAGCTCCGCAATTAACATCTTCAATCTACTCAGGGGCTACATCTGTTATTGTACCAATCGCTCTAACTGTAGGCACTTTGTGTGCTACAGGAATTATTATTGAAGGTTCACACCTAGGTTATTTGTATGGGACCAATCAACTCGACAAGGTTGCAATTGAGCTCGATAGAATTAAAGCTTTTGCACATCAGTTGTATAGTTTTGATCAGGCTCCAGAAAAACATGTTGAAAATATTGCAATGCTATCAACCACCGTTGTGTGGCCTTGGCAAAAACAGGCGATTTTCGAACATTTGATGGGCATACAAAAAGTTACATGTAATTTGTTAATTGATGCAAAAAATATTGTACAACACACAAAAAAAGTTACAAAAATTCAACTGCATCATGCATTTGAATATGTTAAAAATAGTGAATTGCAGCACTTCGATATTTTATATAAAAAAATATTTAATGAACATATTTTCGATTTTGTACCAAAAAATCAATCAGGACTTGTACCTGCGGGTATACACGGATTTATTGACCCTGCAGATAAAGTAATGTTATCGCACGTTATGAAGACAGCAGGATCAACAGCAGGTCATGGAACTAAGTTTTCAGCAGCTAAAATTGCTTTAACAAGTGATGTCACTTCTCGATTTTTAGCAACGGATGTTGGCACAAAAATGTTTGAGTCAATGACAAAAGATTACGAAGAAACTATCTTTAGAAGGATAGCAAAAGATTATAATAAATTATTGGATAATAATTCTCCACAACACGTTATTGATGATTTCTGCAAATGTCATGAGCTATCTATAGTGCCAAAAAGTATTACTCAAGATTTTGAGAAATTACATACAATTTTTAAAGATAGATATTTAGGATTAGAAGAATTTAATTCTATAAATCAGTATTTAACGATGCAAGTACGTCATATTTTTTATCCGAGCTTGGAACCTAAATTACATAAAGATTTTCAATCAATTAGAGAGTTTGATTTAAATGGATTTCATCATGATGCATATGAATCTTTAGAAAAGTCAGGGCTATTTACTCATGTTGATAAAATATATGGTAGTACGGAATTTGGAGCAGAAGAATGCTTCAAAGCAAAAATAAATTTTGGAAGTGAGATTGTACCACAGAAAGAAAAAACATTCTTTCCTTCAAATTGGTCTCGAGAAAAAACAGTTCAAGTTATATTTGAAGCTGCTCAGAATAGAGTGAAAGTATTAGATGATACTCCTTCTAGGAAACAATTTGAATGTGAGGGTCCAAATAATCTTATTATTGAAATCATTATTAATTCAAAAAATGCAATCGTGTCAGCATATCCAAGTAAGAAAAATTTTGTATAACAAATAACTTTAAGAAAGAAAATATGAAAAAATTTATTACTATGTTGAAAATCAAATCGGGTGGTTATCAAAGATTAGAAACAATGAATTCAACTTTCTTCACATTAACTAGATTATTTACTTATGATTTCAATCCAGGAGAACTTATTGAATGGTTTTACGATGAAAAAACAGAATCTACAGGTAGTGAATCGGTAAGTATTGATAAAGAAAGAGGAGTTATAGCTTTATATGATATAAGCGAATATTTAGGAGTGGAAACAGTTGTATCTGTGAATGCAAAGCTTGATCCAACAAGACGATTTGATATGTCTATAAAGAACTTTGCAGAGATATTGTTTATCTGGGAAGAGTTACGAATAAGTCGACCAGATATTATTTTAGTGGTGATTCACGAAGATAATCATGTGAGTTTAGAAACTGATCCTAAAATCATCAAGGAATATCAAGATGCTGGCTATGCCTTTGATATCAACAAAGCACCAAAATGTTTAGAAGATTATATCTACTTAGAAAGACCTCGTTCTACTAAAATTTTATCATCTTTTTTAGTAAGACCTTATTCTTCATTAGAAAGTTTACTTTCATATTTTGAAAAAAAACATTTTCCAAATCAAGTTATATCAATTTTCCCAATGCACACACACCATAATAAAAAAGATGATACGATGTATATAGGGTATTATCCATATGCTGAACACATAGAAAGAACTTCAATTCCAGAAATTGATCAAGTTGTAGAATGCATAATAGATAGAACTAACTTTCTTGAATTTACAGAAAATTTGCTTGCTCTTGAGAACTCATCAGTTCCCTATGCTTTAATTTATAAAAAAGAACATGACTGGATAGATTGTAAAGGTTTTAATACTGAAGAAGATTTGTATGATTTTGTAATTAATTATCGCATGTAGATTAAGTAAACTGCTCATCACAAGGCAAGAATATTTAGTTTCTGGTCCATTGGTTTTGGATTGTTTCATTCATTACTTGGTGATATGAAACCAGGAAAATTAGAAACTTCACGTCGAGGAGGTCATATCTTCTTACCGAAATTGAAATTGCAAACTCATTCACTTAATAACTCTCAAAATTTAGATAATGGATTTTTTTTCATTGTATGTAAAACATATCAAAGATAGTGATCTTGGAGATGTGAAAACATTTTTCCCTTTTGGTAAAACACCTCTAGAATGTGCTCAAATAATTTTTTTTGCATTGAAAATGCTTCTACATTAAAAACATTGATAAAAAACAATATAGGTTATTTATCAATGTTTTTAATGTTATATTTTGGTTCCATATAAAATAACCTTGAACAGCAAATTCAATATTACTTTATAGATAAACCAGGTATAGGTTTTGAAATGATTGTAATTAATGTTGATCATGAAAACAACCTTATTTACATTGGATCGATGCCAGATCCTTGTGATTATGAAGATGAAGATTACCCTTTTATCAGTGGAAAACCCCTTTAGAGCATTTCCAAGAAGGGTTATTGGAGAGCGTGCATCTAACTAAAGATAACTTTTTTTACATTTTACGAACATGGAATAAATATTTAGAAGAAAACCCTCCATTTTTATTGTTATACCAAGATGAAAATGATTGGTTTGATATTTTGTCGTTTCAATCAAAAGAAGAAATGGATCGATTTGTAAAAAATCACACTGAAACTATAAAATGATAGTATTCATTTCGCTAAAAAGTGTTACAAACAGCAATGTTTTGGTATAATGTTTTTATATGTTTTATTTTAAAAATTAAATTGTAATATCAATTTTGCTTTATACAGGAATATTAGATGAGATCCCGAACTAAAAAAGTTATTCCTAAGAAGAAACCTACAACAAGATCAGCAGCTTCTTTAGCGTTTGACAAGCCAGCAGAACCAGTAAGAAAGAAAAAAGTTCCTTTGCCTGCAAAGAAAAAGGTAATTGTTTTAAATAAAAAAATAAAACAGGCAAATAAGAAGAAGAGTGCATTCGTACCAGATGAGCATGGAAACAGTTCATTGCACAATTCAATCATTCATGAAAACATGGAACTCATGAAAGAGTTAATAGAAAAAAAAGCAAATATTAACGCTAGAAATCACCTTAATGATACGCCATTAGGGCTCGCATTATTATTACAACAAGTAGAAACTGCTAAAGTTTTAATTGCATCCGGTGCAGACATTAACGTTAAAGACAACGAAAACTATACGCCACTACACGATGCTGCTGGATATGGTAACATTGAGTTGGTTCATGCCTTAATTGACGCTGGAGCAGATATTCATGCTGTTGATTGTGATGAACGTACCCCATTGTTTCATGCAATTGTAGCGAACAATCTTGAAGTGGTTCAATTGTTACTGCAAGCTGGAGCAAAGTCTGAGATTCAGGATGATGTTGGAAAAGCGCCTATTCATGAAGCTATCATGGCGGATAATATTGAATTAGTACAATTGCTGATTTCTACAGGTATAGATGCTCGTGTAAAAGATATTAATGGTTATACACCACTGCATAATGCTGCAGGTACTGGTAATTCTGACATTGCACAAATGTTATTGAATGTTGGAGCAGAAATAGATGCTCGTAGTAAATATGAAGACACGCCATTACATGTTGCTGCGTCAGATGACAAAACTCGTATTGTTAAAGTTTTATTATCTGCAGAAGCTGATATCAATGCTCAAGATGTTGATGGATTAACTCCATTACATATTGCAGCAGGGGCTGGTTTTCCTGTTATTATAGCAACTTTGATTGCATCTGGATCTGATCTTAGTCGTAAAGATGCAAAAAGCAGAAAACCAATTGATTGTGCAAAAAATAAAAGAATTAAAGCTTTAATTGTTAAATAGGAGAGTCGTGAAAAAGAATATTGATTATGGAAATAGTCCATTGCATGATGCGGCATTTTTAGGTGATGTTGATAATATCAAACAATGCATGGAAGAACATGCAAATGTTAATGCTTGCAATAAGGATGATGAAACTCCTTTGCATTTAGCAGCTGTTAAAAATCAAACTCAATCAGTTAAGTTGCTACTTTCTGCTGGAGCAAATGCCAGTGCAGAAAACAAGTATGGTAATACACCGCTTCATAATGCAGCTGGATGTGGAAATCCTGCAACGGTACAACTTTTAGTTGATGCTGATGCAAAGGTTAATGTTCAAAACAGTAAAGGCATGACTGCACTTCACAATGCAGCAAAAAAAGGCTTTGAAAAAATTGTTACTCTTTTAATTCACCATGGAGCTGACGTTCAGCTTGAAAACAGCAAGGGTGAAAGAGCTTTTGATCTTGCAACAACAGAAGAAATGAAGACCTGGCTTTTATAAAAAAATAAAATAATAAAAGATTGAATGAGAAGCTACACAAGTCTTCCATTCAATCTTTTATTTTATACAGAAAAAAATATGAAAAAATCATTCATAATGTTGGTGTTGTTTGTAATGTTACATTCACCACTTACAATAAAACCAGTAACTAATAATTCGAAATTAAAACAAGCTGCTTATATAAAACTTTATCAAGCTACTGAAAAATATAAAGCTAAGAAAAAAGCTTTTCGAGCTATTCCAGAACAAAGGGATCAGCAAAGAGCTAGGCAAAAAGATTATCGAGCTACCAAAAAGGGTAAGGATAATCAAAAAGCTTATGAAGCTAATAGAGCTACTGATGAACGTAAAACTTATCAAAAAACTTATCAAAAAGATTATAGAGCTAAGAAAAGCATAGAACGAGAACAAAAGTTAACTGCTACGAGTTTAATATCTTCAGATAGCATTGAAGACTATGACCGTTTTGAATTTAACTATGATGGCATTGAAGACTTTGGACTAGGTCTAGGTGATGATATTGGATAATAAACATTTTCGTTGTAAATAGCCATGCAATGATGTTGGCAAAGTCGAATCTTTTACTTTATACAGAAACAAAAATATGAAAAAATTATTTATAATGTTGGTATTGTTTGTAATGTTACATTCACCGCTTACAACAAAACCAGAAACCAAAGAGGCTAAAGCTAAGCAAAAAGCTTATCGAGCTACAGAAGAATATAAAGCTTGTAGAGCAGCTTATCGAGCTACTGAAAAATATAGAAATTATCGAGCTTCTGAAAAATATAAATCTCAGCAAAAAATTTATCAATCTACTAACGAACGTAAATCTACTAACGAACGTAAAGCTTATGTAAAAGCTTATAACGCTACTGAAGGTGCTAAAGCTCAGAGAAAAGCTTATAGGGCAAAGTTGAAAATAGAACGAGAAAAAAAATTAACTACTATAAGTTTAGCATTTTTAGGTAGCAATGATAATTTGAGAAAAAAACCAAAAATAACACTTTCCCATAGTGATACGAGTCAACTCGATGACATTGGAAAATTTGACAGTTTAAAACTTGATAATGATATTGAAGATTTTGTACTTAGTATTGATACAAATCAATCTAGTGGCATTGAAAATTTTGAATTTAATGACATTTTTGAATAATAAACACCTTTGTTGTAAATAGCCATACAAGTGCATTTAAATGAGTCACAATCCCTATACAGAAAAAAGATATGAAAAAATTATTCATAATGTTGGTGTTGTTTGCAATCTTACATTTACCACTTACAACAAGACCAGAAACCAAAGAGGCTAAAGATAAGAAAAAAGCTTATCAAAAATATTATAGAACTACCAAAGAGGGTAAAGATAAGAAGAAAATTTATGATGCTACTGAAGGACGAAAAGATAAGCACAGAGCTTATAGATCTACCAAAGAGGCTAAAGCTAAGCAAAAAGATTATCAAAAAGTTTATAGAGCTACCGAAGAATATAAAGCTAAGATAAAAATAGAACGAGAAAGAAAGTTAATTATTATAGGTTTAACATCTTTAGGTAGTAATGATGCTTTGAGAGAAAAACCAAAAATAACACTTTCCCATAGTGATACGAGTCAACTCGATGACATTGGAAAATTCGACAGTTTTAAAATTGATAATGATATTGAAGATTTTGAATTTAATAGTGATACAAGTCAACTTGAAGATTTTGACAATTTTGAATTTGATGATGACATTGCTAAATAATTCATTATTACAAAGATGGTAATGCATATAAACGAAATCATTTTTTTAAAACTATGTACTTTCTCGTGAATAAAATTCATTATTATCAAAAATAATAAGTAGCTTCGTTGTAAGTAATCATACAAGGGTGTTTATGAAGTTTAATTTCATATGGATTTTTATATTTTTAATTTCACAAAATAATCCCTTTTTTTGTGCTGAATAACAGGAAAATTACAATATTCGAAAACTGATGTATAACGCAATTGTATACGATCGAGATACTGGAAAAGTAAAACAATATCTAGAAGAGGGTCTTGCTCTTGCAAAATTCTATACAAATCAAGATGGAACTAAGGCGGGTTTAAACCAAAATATAGCAGCTAGAAATTGGGCTCATAGGTACTTTCGTTACCAACAACCTGATGGTACAAGTAAGAATTTAATACAAGTTTTACTTCCTCATCAACGCAGTTATTTTCATGATAATAAAGAATCAGATTACTTTAAGGTGTGTGAGATCTTTATCAGTTTTGGAGTCGATATCGATACAGTTGATGCAAATGGAAACAGTATGGCACATCATGTAGCAGAGAAACCACGCAACAAGGATAGTGAAGCTTTTTTCGCTTTGCTATTAAAGCGAAAGGCTAATATGGGTGTAGCAAATCATCATGGAGATACTCCCGCACATCTTGCTGTATCTTCAAATAAATCCTCTAAATTCATTTATTCAATTGTTCTGGCTGGAGGAAATTTACACAGTCTTAACAATTTCAATCTAACGCCATTGGACTATGCATCAAAAGAAACTAAAAATAAAATTAGGTTGTATCCCATTTTATTAAAAAAAACTTGCATGCCAGCTTCTAAATAATTGTTTTTTTTCATCGATGATATAACCTTATAAAGCTGATTATTAATAAATCATGAGGATCTTGCGATGAAGCAATTATACAATAAATTTGAACAATATTTAATGACCGAAAAAATGCTTGCATCTAACACAGTTCAAGCCTATAGATCTGATATTGACCAATGCATTGATTTTTTACAAAAGCAGGGTTGTGTTACTTTTCACGATGTCACTATTAATCATGTAAAAGAATTTTTATATCATTTAAGAATGACACTTAAGATTACAGCTCGATCATCTTCTCGCAAGCTTTCATCGCTAAAATCACTTTGTAAATATGCTCAAAAATATCATGATTTCCATGATTTTACTTTTAACGTAGCTTTTCCAAAATTAGAAAAAAAATTACCTAAGTTTTTAACTCAAGATCAGGTTCTACAACTTTTTGCTGCTGCCAAAGTTGACACTACTCCGTCTGGGCATCGCAATCACGTTATGATTGCATTGGCATATGTTTGTGGCGTACGCGTTAGTGAACTTATTGAGATAACACGAACAAATATTAATTTTCATGATAAGTTAGTGCACGTATCGGGAAAGGGCGGAAAACAGAGAATTATACCTCTTCCAGAGTCAGTGAGCTCTTTATTGCAAGTGTATTTAAATGAGTCACAACCTTATCTTTTTAAAAATATGACTATTGATTCGGATTATCTTTTTCCAATTTTATATGCAGGTAAAATTAAGCCAATGACTCGCCAGGGATTTTGGATCATTTTAAAAGATGTTGTTAAAAAGGCAGGGTTGCCAGAAACTACTTCTCCTCATGTTTTACGACATTCAATTGCGACCCATTTATTAAAAAAAGGAGCAAACTTACGTTTACTCCAAATGGTCTTAGGTCATGAAAAATTAGAAACTGTTCAAATTTATACTCATGTTGAAGTTTCTCATCTTCGGAAATTATATGATGCTAAGCATCCAAGAGCATAAAAGTTTATTAATTGTTATTTTTATTTCTTACATACTCATAAGCATCTACATTATTCTTGCCAGTAGCATAAATAAGTGCTGGTAAAACGTGAGAGGCTTTTACCAAAGTTTTACATCGTTCAATATGTGATTCTATTGCTAGATTTGATGCGACAATATATGTTTCTAATATTTCATTTGATATCTCATTTGATACTTCAGATGCAGCTTGATACATCATAGATCGAACATTATCACTTCCAGTTCCATAATTACATATTGATAACATAAAACTACATAAAATTAATCTTTGGATCTTAGTCATCATACCTTTTCGTGTGTGAAATTATTTAAAGTTGTTATCAGTATAAATAATTACCATTACATTGTAAGCTGTGTTTAACATGTAATAGACTTTTCAATCTTGGAAAAAGATGAGAAGTAGGTATACTTAATGAATAACGTATAGAAAATAATTTTAAAAAAATAATGGGTTACTGATGAGTAATAAGTTTACTTTAAATCAAAAACAATTAGCTGCAACACTTGGATTTATGCAGCCAATTTGTTCAAAAAAAACAACAATGCAAGCAACATCTTTGATACTGTTTCATGTAACTGCAAAAGAACTCATCTTAAAGGCAACTGACTTAGAAATCAGCTTACAATACACATGCGGCATTAAAGAAAGCAGCATTGAAAACCAACAATTTTTAGTTGCTGGTAAAAAGATATTTGATATTGTCAGAGAATTGGACAATGACATTGTTTTTACACTTAGAAAAAATCAACTTGGTATTCAATCTGGTAAAGTACAATTATCTTTAAATATTAAAGATGCTCAAGAGTTCCCACCATTACCAGAGCGCATTGAAAATCTAATGCATATGGATCGTGATTTCTTGTTAGAAATGTTTACAAAAGTTTCATTTTTAATTCCTCAAAACAATGCGACTCCATCTCTTAATGGATTATTTTTAGAAATATCTCCTGAAGAGTTCAAAATGACATCGACTGATGGGCATTGTCTTGCACAAGTTAAGTCTGATAAATACGTTCTTGCAGAAAGCAAACGATGGTTGGCGCCTCGTAGAGCTATTTTTGAAATTAAAAAAATATTAGAAAATTGTTCAGATGAAATGATTTTCATAGGTGTATGTAATAATCAATTAGTATTCTCTGGTGAATCTTTCAATTTCTTCACTAAATTACTTGCGGATCAGTTCCCAGCATACCAAGCTATTATGAAAAAAAATGGATTCTCTCCAGCTCGTGTATCTCGTCTTGATTTTATAAAAACATTACGTCGATCATCTTGTTTATTATCAGGTCAATTTTTAGCAACGAGTTTTAATTTCAGTGATAACCAATTAAAAGTTTGTTTGAAAAATAATGATGTTGGATCTATGGAAGAAACACTTCCAGTGGAAGATTATACCGCTGAAAGTTTAGAGATGCGTTTTTACTCTCCATATCTATTAAATGGTTTACAGTCTTTACCTGGCGATAATGTGACGTGTTATTTGAAAAATAATACACGACCAATCATTTTTGAGTCAATTGATAAAAATAGTCAAATGACATATCTTGTTATGCCAGTTTCTGCTACAAAATAGATACTGTTAATTATTGAAAATTAATGTTTGTTAGAACAAAGGCCATTTTACAAGATGGCCTTTGTTCTAAAGTTTTTTAATAATTTATTTAAATTAACCTAAGGCGTTACAATGCGTTTAGAAAAAATTGAACTTAAAAATTTTCGTTGTTTCACAAAAGAGTCCTTCGATTTTTCAGCTGATATTGTAATCATTTACGGAAATAATGGATCAGGTAAGACAACTATTATCGAGGCTCTTCATTATCTTTGTTATTTATCATCATTTCGATCTCGTCTTCCAGCAGAAATTGTGAAATTTGATTCAGAAAGCTTTTTCATTAAAGGATCTGTTACTCAAGATGATCATGAAGTTGTGGATATTCAAGTTGGTTATGCAAAAAAACAAAAAATCGCAAAAATTGGACAGAATCCTATTTCATCTTACAAAGAATTGTTTCCTTACTATCAAATAGTAACAGTAACAATAGATGATATTGAACTCATTAAAGGTAGTCCAATTGTTCGTAGAAACTTTATAGATCAGGCAACTCTATTAAAAGCTCCTGAATTTATAGAAGAGTTAAAACGTTATAAAGCAATTTTACAACAACGTAATGCATTATTGCAAAAACCATTTGATAATGAATCATACATTATTTGGACAAAGCAACTTTGGGAACAAAGTAGACTGATACAAAAAATGAGAACAGAAGGATTAAATCAGTTAAAGAATAGAGTATCTCAATTGCTCATTAATTTTTTTGATAAGACTTACACGCTTGATATCGTTTATAGTTACAAGAATATTTTACCTGATGAAACGTTTGAAGAGTTCCTAGAGCGTAAAAAGGGTCTTATGGCTTATGAGTCAATGACAAAAAGATCTGATTTTGGCGCCCATTTAGATGACTTCACGTTACAGTTTTGTAATAAGAAAATTAAATCTTTCGGATCACGAGGCCAGCAAAAGCTTTTAGTTCTTTTAATTAAAATCGCTCAAATATTAGATTTACAAGATATGAAAAATCATCCAATTTTTTTACTTGATGATTTTGTTACAGACTTTGATAAAAACCGATTAGAAAATATTTTAAATTTATTATTAACTTTGAACTGTCAATTAATTATAAGTAGCCCGATACGTGAAAAACTCCTCGAGGAGCTTTTATCGAAAGTTAATGTTGCTACTATAGAATTAGATGGCAAATAACAATAGATAAATTAATCACAATACAAGACAACCCGCTTGACATAAACATCAAAATAGGATAATTTTATAGTAGATTAAGTGGTTGCAGAATATGAACATTGTTTTTATCTGTAATTATTCAATCGTTTAATTAGGCTTCATTACTACTCTCCTTTTTTCCCCAATAGGACCATTCGTGGTCCTATTGGGGTTTTTTATGCTATTTTTCAAAAAAACAATCTATTGACCTTGATGTTTTCATTTTGATAATATTGAAATGAAAACATTTATTAAACATTTCTAGAAAAGGGTGCAACTGATGAAATTCAAAAAAATAGCCATGAGTATGATCTTAATGTTTTCTGCGGCATTAGTATCTGCAGAAAATAAACAACAAGTAAGATTAGTGAATAATTATGGAAATAAAATAACCGTAGACTTTATATGGAAAAATAAATCATTTCCTTATGATTTAAAGGTAGAGCAAAAAGAATTTGAAACAGATGTAAATAATAGTTTAATTAAAGCTCCAGTTTCTGGTTATCGCTTGTTCCAAATGCTTACAACTCCTTCAAAAAATTTAAATCTCAACAAGAACGATGCAATAAGTTTGGCTGGTTCAGGCATTGCTGTAAGTGGGGCTGTTACTGGCAATGCAGTAGTTGCTTACGCTGGTTTAGGTGTTGCTTATGCTGGATTGATAGTAAAAATGTTAGAGTCTAAAAATCACTTTGTTTTGAAAAAAGTTAACAAAAATTTATTTTTTGCTATAGAAAAGGGTAGTAAAAACTCTGATATTAAAGGGCAGAAAAAAATTGTTATAAAAGGTTACCAGTCAGAAGAAGACTATCAAAATGTACTTGAAGAAAACATTCAATTAAATTCGGATGAAAACCTATCTGATGATTTAAGCGAACCTAGTGATTCAGCAACAGAAAGTGAAATCTTAGAAGAGGTTAAAGAACTTTTAGATGATTTATCTGAAGGTGTAGTTGTAACAGTCTAGTATCAACTTCACAATTTACTTTAAAGTTAAGAAAGAATCCCGATGAAACCATTTACAGTTTTATCGGGATTCTTTCTTAACGTAGTTTATTAAAATTGTTTTTGAATATCCGTAATCTTTTCAAGAGCTTTTTTTAAATAATTAAGATCTTTTTTTGAAATGTTTTTTTCTTTTAACTTTTTATTAATTGCCTTTTTAGCATCTTTTAATGTTGCAGGTATTGATTGTCCTTTTTTTGCTGAAGATGTACTGGTTTTTGTTTGAGAACCTTTACAAACAATATCCTGCTGATGCATGCATGCAATAACTAAAAATAATATAATATTTTTTATAACTTTCATTCTATGTCCTATTTTTATACATTAATTTTTAACTCGAAAAAGATCTCGTTACTTTTCCATCACTATCAATATCTCTATCATAATTAACGGTCTTGCTACCATCTGTTGCTACGTAGTCTGTTGATACATCACCATCATCATTTTCGCTACTGATATCCATTGATTGTTCATTAGAGGTAGACATATCAGTATTTGTTGTAATATCACCATCATCATCGGTAGTTGAAGTACTCCCATCGTAAGTAGTTCCTCCACTTGTAGTGGTACCAGTTTTCGTTTTAGTTACAACACCATTCTGATTATTAGTTGATGTGTTAACGTCATAGCCATCATAGTAGGTTGATGATGATTTTGTAATATCACCATCATCATTTTCTACTGTGATATCTGTAGAGTTATAAGCACCATCCCAATCATTTGTGTTAGTATCAGAGACATTTCTAGTAATATCACCATTATCATTATCTACTGAAGCACTATAATCATTGCCATTATATATACCTGAAGCTGTTTTACTTACATCTCCATCACTGTTACTTGTTGTAGTAACGGCAATGCTATTACCATCATTAGTATCAGAAATAGTTCGAGAATCATTGCCATCATTATTATCTACTGAAGCACTGTAATCATTAGCACCATATGTTCCTGATTTTGAATTATCCATGTCAGACAACGAAGCTTCTTTTGATGATTCCCCTTCGCTTAAAGAAGATTCTTCTGATGTTAATGCATGTTGTTCTGCTGTTGACATTGTATTGGCTGGAGGAGTTATATTTTGTGACACATCCGCATCTGATCTAATAGTTCTAGTCAGATTTTCACCTACATCATTGCTCTTTTGGAAGGTAGCACCGTGATCATTAACACTTGTTGCGTTAACGCTTGTTGCAATATTTCCATCATCAATAGTGCTTGATATTGAAGCTGATCCACCACCATGGCCAGTTGAAGTATTAGAAACAGATGTACCAGAAAGATCTGTTGTGATATCTCCTTCATCGTCAATATTACTTGATAGCTCAGCTGTTCCACCATCATTGAGATCCAGATTTATACTTTTAGTTATATTTCCATCAGTATTGGTTGTAGAAGCACTAAGCGTTGCACCAGTGTTATCATTACGATCAACTATGTTTTCGTTTCCAGTAGCTACGAAATCGAGAGATGCAACACCATTGTCAGTGTTATCATTAATTTCAATAGTATTACCATCATATGTAACATCTATCGTTTTTGTAGTATCACCATCGTCATCATCATTGTTAATATTTACATCTAAACCTGTACTACCATCGAACGTTAGATCAGTTGTATCTTCACCATTTATCACATCTTTTGAAGCTGTATAAGATTGTGATCCATCATAAAAACCAATCGTTATAGTACCGTTTACATGTGTAATTGAATAACCGTAACCATCAATTATAAGAGTGCTAAATGGATCGAATGGAATAATTAACTCCGTGTATGGAACAAATCCAATAGTAAATTCAGTATCATCTGGTAAATTAATAGTAAGTCCGTTTTGATTCAGGGTAAGTCCATTACCTGCAGCTGTTTCTAAGGATAAACCATCGCTTGTGTCTGTAAGTCCACCACCTTTGCCATCTGTAGCTGAGAAAAAATAAATTTCACCCTTACATGTGCCATCACTATCATCACAAGTACCATTACAACATTGTCCATCATTTTCGCAGATACCACCTTGAATAAGACAATGCTCACACATTCCAGCTTCACAATTACCAGTATTACAAGTGGTATTACTGTCACAGCCACAACTTACATCATGACATGAACAGGTTCCACCAGAACAAGTTCCCGATTTACATTCATCATCACTCGTACAAGCTCTACCAACAGGTAAATATTCAAAGCATGCACCATCAAGACAACTCATTGGTGAGCAGCACTGATCATCGCTGCTGCAAATCATTCCAATTTTCAAACAACCTTCACATAATCCATCGTAACAATTACCACTATCACAAAAGCTATCTCCATAACCTTCATCCGAATTACAGACACATCCACCACCACCGTTTGAACATTCACCATCAACGCAATCACCTCCATTACAACATTGTCCACTATTGCCGCAAATCATACCATTACAATTTTTTATGCAAAGTTCGCAAAGCCCACTAGAACAATTACCAGATTTGCAGTCACCATTATCACTACAAGTTTTACCGGTTGATTTAGCTTGAATAACAACACCATCATCTTGATGGCTATCATCTTGTTCAATATGTGATAAAGTTGTAACATATTTTTTTATTGAATATCTTTGAATACCAATAGCTAAACTTAGTAGAATAACTATGGTGAAAATTATTTTCTTATTCACGATCCCCCCTCAGGAATGAAATTATTTTACTATAAAATGATCTTAAAAAATAAAACCTATAGAAATCAATACTATTATAATTAGAAGAGCCACTCGTTTATACAATAACGAGTGGCTCTTCTAAAGTTTATTTCATTACAATTACCAATTACCAATTCCCTATTAGCTACATAATCCACTTGTACAAGTACTACTCGTACAACTACTATCAGCAGTACAAGCACAACCAGTATCACTACATGAGCAATTGCCATTAACGCATATTCCAGAGTCACAACTACTGTTGTCAGCACATGGACAATCTATTATGCTGCATGAGCAGGTTGAATTCATAGCATTTTCTAAGGTGATACAAAGACTACTACAGCAGTTTTCATTTGCCGTGCATACATCGCTTGTATTCAAACAATTACAGACGCCACCTGTGCAGACACCCGTATCACAACTACTATCTCCGCTACAAGTACAACCGTTTGTACTGCAAGAGCACATTCCATAGACGCAAATGTCGCTACAACAGTCATCATTGCTATTACATCCCCATTCGTAACTAGCGCATGATGTACAAACAGATTCGCCGGAATTAGATTCGATACAGCTTGTACTATTACAACACTGTCCATTATCTTCACACTCTGCATTTTCACCAAGGCAACTTGCAGCACAGGTTCCATTATCGCAAACACCACTTTGACAGTTCGAGTTATTAACACAAACGCAACCGGATGTATTGCAAGAGCAGGTTCCATCTACACAATTATTACCTGTACAACATTGTGAATCTTCAAGACATCCAACCCAACCAGTATCACCACAAGGTTTACAAGTTCCACTATCACAAATCAGACTTGTACAATCACTGTTTACAGTACAAGATGCTTCATCATTGGTACAAATATTGCTATCACAAGCGAATCCTGCACAACAGGTAGTGTTTTCTTCGCAAGTACCTCCGGCACCAACACAAGACTTAGCACAAAGATTGTTAGTACATACTAATCCAGTAGCGCATGTTTCACTCGATTCACAGCTACAATTTTCACCAGCATCACCGCAAGAGCAAAGTCCATTAATGCAAAGGTTGCTACTACAATCATTGTTTGATGTGCATACCGCACCGTTTTCTTTATATTGAGTTGAATCTACCGAGTCTACAACACATAAGCCGTTATCACATTTTATATCTTGAGTACAATCTCCCTCGTAACAGTTACAACACTGACCATTGCTTGTGCAAAAAAATGTTTGCCCCTGAGATGCATCAGCATCTTGAGGTACAGGCTTTAGACAAGGAGCACAAGCACGATTACCATTCGGATACATCTGGCAATTACCACTCTCGCAAGTAGTATTGACTTCACAAGAGCAACCGTTTGATCCGCAAGCACAAGCTCCTTCAATGCAAGCCTTTGAACAACACTCACTATCAGTTGTGCAATATGCGCCACTTAAAACGCATGGTTGGCAAGAGCCACCCCAGCAATTACCGCTCGTACAGTCAGTATCATATGTACATTGACAACCAGTACTGCCATCATCACAAGAACAATAATTTTCATAACAATAACCAGAGCAACAGTCTGTGTCTGTAGAACACCATAAACCGAATGTTGTACACGTTGGTGCTTGTGCATCTGCGCAGGAGCCGTTTTTACAATTATTGGAACAACAAGTTCCATCATTACTGCAGGAAATACCAACACCTACACAATTCTGACAGATACCAGCACTGCAGTAATTACTGCTATTACAATCAGAAGTGCTATTGCAAGAACAATTGTTATCACCATCTGAACAATAATTATTTATACAATTACCACTACCACAACATTGACCATCGTTGTTGCAAAGTATGCCATTACAATTTTCTATACAAGGCCAACAAATAAATCCATAACAATTTCCGCTTTTACAATCACTATTGCTACTACAAGTCTGACCATTAGCATTTTTTTGAATTACAACATTATCTAATTCTGTATAATTTTTATCAGCAGAATCATTATTTTTCACTGTAGATATCTGCTGCCTTTGATTGATTGGCAAATATTTATAGCCAACCAAACATAGAAGGGCAGTACTTACAAAAGTAACTACAATAATTATTGTTTTATTCTTATTCATACTACCCCCTAAGCAATATTAACTATCTACTACTACCACCACTACATTTGCCACTCGAACAAGTACCACTTGAGCAAGTACTATCATCTGTACAAGCACAACCAGTTGTATTACATGAACAAGCTCCATTAACACAAATATCACTGCAGCAATTTGCATCTGTCGTACATGCAACATTGGTGCCATCACAACTACACACACAATCAGTTGTATTGCAGTTCCCACCATTTCTATCGTTATTGATACAAACACCAGAAGAACAAGCATTTGTGCCATCACTATCATTAGTACAAACGCAACCTTCACCGCTACACTGGCAATAACCACTTATACAATTACCAGCACAACAGTCAGTATCATCACTACATGTATAGCCAGTGTCGCCACATGTTACACAATAACTTGTACCTGAGTGATCATTGGAGTTCATACACATTGCTCCATCGCAACATTGACCACTGTCGTCACACGCGGCACCATTTACAAGGCAACTTGCAGCACAAACCCATTGCTTTGTACTACTATTCTCTACACAAACACCACTTTGGCAGTCACTATTATAGATACAAGTACAACCGCTCGAGTTACATCCACAGTATCCAGTAGCAGCGTCACTTTCTATCATACAACTATTACCCGTACAACATTGGTGATTTGATGTACATCCAGCCCAATCATTATCTCCACAAGTTGCACAGGCTCCAGCGCCACTTTGACCAATCATACAAATTCCACTTGTACAATCACTGTTAATTGAGCATGTAACACCATTATTTGTACATGTAAGAGTTGTCGAATCACAAGTATATCCTGTACAGCAATCAGACGAACCTGTAGTACAAGTAGCTCCAGATGCTAAACATGCACAGACTCCATCAATACAAGTATATCCAGTACAACATTCACCATCACCTGAAGTACAAGTGCCACCAACAGGAGTACATGTACAAATTTCATTAATACAACTGAGTGGAACACAACAATTAGTACTTTCTACACACGTACCACCAGATGTGGCGCATGTATTAGTACAGACATTATTTATACATGTTAAAGCTAATCCAGTATCAGTGTTCGTTCCACATGTGCTACTTTCCATACAAATGCACCCAACTCCAGCACCACAAGAGCAAACTTCATTAATACAGAGGCCACTTTCACAATCACTGTCTACCGTACATGCTCCACCTTGATCAGCTAGGGGCGTTGTTGGTTTTGTTGCATCTGTAATACACATAGCGTCTTCACACCATACTTGACTACTACATAATCCATTTGAAGTACATTGGCAACATTGTCCATTGTTTTCACAATAAGGAGTTAATGATCCCTTATCTCCACCTTTAGCATCATAGACAGTTTGATTTATAAAGAACTCTTGAGTCGAATTTTTAGCCGGTATAATACAATTTGAGCAAAACAGAAGATAGCAATTACCACTTTCACACTCAGTATTTGTAGTACAAGGGCAACCAAGTTCATTACATTTACATATACCATTAGTACAGTCATTACTATCACAGTTTTCATTACCGTTGCAAGGATCTCCACCAAGTCCACCAAAGCAGTTACCACAAGCTTCCATGCCATATTGACAGCCGGTTATGTAACAAACACCGTTGGTACAATCACCGCTACTACAGTTACCATCATTACCACAAGGGGCACAGTTTCCACCATCAGGCTGACAAAGGCCTAAATAGCAAGTTTCATTAGTACTACATTCTTCTGTGGTAGTACAAGAGCAAGCCTGGCAACTACCACCATTTGAACAGCCATCAATGTAACAAATTCCATCGACACAATTATTGCTTTCGCATTGTCCATCATTTCCACAAGGTGAACAGTTTCCTGCTGCTGGCTCACAATTTCCCATGTAACAGTTACCACTAGGGCATTCATCATCTGAAGCACAAGCACAAGAATCACAAGTACCTGGCCCACCTGAACAGCCGGTTATATAACATAATCCATTAGTACAATCGCCACTTTGACAATTTCCATCATTACCACAAGGAGCACAATTAGCAGCTTTAGGCATACAAATGCCTGCATAACAAGTTTCGTTGCCTTCGCATTCACTATTTGAACTACAAGTACAGGAGCCACAAGTACCCATTTCAGTCGAACAACCGGTAATGTAACAAATACCATTGGTACAATCACCACTGCTACAATTTCCATCATTTCCACAAGGTGAACAGTTTCCTGCTGCAGGTTCACACAACCCTAGATAGCAACTACCACTGTCACATTCACTATTTGATCCACAGATACAACCATTGCTAGCACAATTACATGAATCACACGTAGCCATTCCAGTCGAACAACCGACAATATAACAGAGTCCATTGGTACAATCACCACTTTGACAATTTCCATCATCATCACAAGGAGAACAATTTGGAAATTTTGGAGCACAAAGATCTAAATAACAACTATTACTGTCACACGTTTCATTTGTATCACAAGGACAACCATCATGACCACCACAATAACATAAATAATCAATACACTGACCAGAGCAACACTCTCCATCATCCATACATGGTGCATCAGCTAAGGTACAATGCTGGCACATTCCTGCATAACAATTACCACTTTCACATTCACCATTTTGAGCACAAGGACATCCATTAGCACCGTCTTCGCAATACTTTGTAATACAGCGACCATCAGAGCAATGTCCATCACAGCATTCACTATCACTTGAACATGGAGCTTCTAATACAGCACATTTCTGGCAAGAATTATCAATGCAATTCAAACTATCACAGCACTGATCACTATCAGTACAGTCTCCATATTGAGGTAAGCATGGTACACATAAACCATCATAACAATCACCATTGGTACAATCGCCGGCACTATTACAAGAACATCCATTGCCACCATCTGAACAAAAACTATTAATACAGCTTCCACCGGTACAGCATTGTCCATTATTACTACACATCATTCCTTGGCAATTACTCATGCAAGGTGCACAGCGACCTTCAACATGGTCATTATCGACATTAGATTCGAATATGCAAACACCTTTACCAATATTTGTGCAATCAGCATTGGTAGTACATTTTGTCAATAAAGATTGAATTGCTACATTATCATTTTCTTCTACTTTTTCATTATCAGAAAAAATATGTTTAATTTTGTTTTCTAAATCTTTCTGCTTTGAAAAACCAACTTGTTTATCAAGGTATCCTTTTTTATTCATGAAAAGTAGGGAAGGGTAACCAGTAATTTTTTGATCAAAAAACTCTTTAACCAAGGTGACTGCTTTTGATTTTTGTCCATCAACACTATAAAATTGAATCTGTTTAAAATCTGAATTTTTTGAAATTTCTTGAAATGCTGGTTCCATTTTTTTACACCAACCACAACCATTCATGTGTAAGAAAATCACACCTGGCTTTGCATTGTTTTGTAATAATGCACGAAAGTCATCTTCTGATTCAATTTTAATAACTCTTTCTGGATTGATTTCACTTTTTATTGATTCAATGTTTAACTTCGGAACACTGCTATCTTTTAATACATGAGATTGTTGAATTTTATTTTTTTGTAAATACTTGTAACCGATCATGGCCACAAAAGCAGAACTTATTAAACTAACAATGATAATTATTTTTTTTGTACTCATCTTAATTTCCCCCCCAGGAATCGAATAAATTTTACTTTAAACTCATACTAAAAAATAAAATTAATAAAAATCAAGAATCTGGCATTAATAGAAAGATGGGGGCATAGATACAGTATCTATGCCCCCATCTTTCACCTTAGAATTTATATTAGATTACTGTTTGCTACATTTACCACTTGAACAATGCCCACTACAGCAATTGTCATCAGCGGTGCAAGCAACGTAATTGCCATAACATTCACAAACACCATTTGCACAAACGCCAGTATCACAAGTTGATCCATCGGCGCAATCACAACCATTGGTAGTGCATGAACAATAACCATTTGCGCAGTTTCCACTACAGCAATCACTGTTATCACTGCAAAGAGAAGGGTTACGACTACTATCACTACCACATGTTACACAATAGCTTGAGCCACTTGAATCTTCCATGCAAGTTAATCCAGCGCAAACACCACTGGTACAAAGTCCAGTAGAACAGTCACCATCATTTGTACATGTTTCGCCTCCACCACAACACTGTCCACTATCTTGGCATGTTGCATTGGCTTCGAGACAACTTGAAGCACAAGTCCAATTTCCTGAACTACTTTCTACACAAGTTCCACTCGTACAATAAGAGTTGCCATTAGCAGGGCAAGGACAACCAGAGCCGCTGCAATTGCAACTTGCAGTTGTTGCACCTTCTAAGACAAAGCAAGTGCCACCAGAACAGCATTGTGCATTTTCTGTACATCCTACCCACCCAGGTGTTGTACCAGCACTAATGTTACCACAAGAGCCACAAGTTCCATCTCCACTCTGACCAATGTTACAAATACCACTACTACACTGACTATTGGCATCTGATTGGCTAACACCATTAGCACCACAAGTGGTATCATTATTTGTACAGAAACCAGCATTACAAGTAGTTCCAGTACAGCAATCAGATGTAGATGTACAAGCCCCATTAAGACCAACGCATTGACAAGTTCCATCAATACAATTTAACGGAACACAGCAATCAGTTGATTGTGTACAAGTCCCAGCAAGTGCAGCACAAGGCTCAGCACATTTACCACTTGTACAAACAAGCCCACTTTGACATGTGCTATCTTCTAAACAGCTACAACCAGAACCAGTGTCACCGCAAGAGCAACTACCACTGATACAAAGGTCACTACTACAATCACTGTTTGCTGTACACGCTGATCCACTACCTAAATATTGATTTGCCATATCTGGTTGTGTCATGTCGCCATCAACAATACATGTTCCAGATTTACAACTTACGTTAGTGCTACATTCTCCCTTAGCATTACACTGACAGCATTGACCATCATTAACACATACTGGAACTGCAGATCCCTTACTTCCGCCAGACTTATTTAATGCAGCTTCATTCGCAGCCGCAGATTCTGCAACGTTATGAGTTGGGATAATACAGTTCGCACAGAAATAAGCCTCACAATTTCCACTATTACATTCACTGTTCGATTCACAAGGGCAACCAATATCGTTACACTCGCATATTCCACTGGTACATTTACCACTTTCACAGTTTTCATCACCATTACAAGGGTCACCAGCTTCACCACCAAAGCAGCTTCCACACGTTTCCATTTCATACTTACAGCCAGTTATGTAGCAAATATCATTGGTACAGTCACCGCTACTACAATCTCCATCACTCGAGCAAACTGAGCAATCAGCTGCTTTACAAGTTCCACACGTTGCCATTCCATCAGAACAACCAGTTATGTAACAAATACCGTTAGTGCAGTCACCACTACTACAGTTTTCATTACCATTACAAGCTGCACAATTAGAGCCTTCGAAACAAGTACTACAAGTTTCCATTTCGTACTTACATCCAGTTATGTAACATAATCCATTAGTACAATCACCACTGCTACAATTTCCATCATTGCCACAAGCGCCACAGTCACTAATTTTACTTTCACATACACCTAAGTAGCAATTACCGCTGTCACAATCACTGTTTGAGGAACAAACACACCCATTACTATCACAAGGGCAAATATTGCAAGCACCGGCAGTTGTGCCACATCCACAGTTACATGCATCACACCACATACTATCATAGCAACCACAACCACAATCACAGCAAAAATCACACGAACAGCAATATTCGCAATAACAACATCCACAACTTCCATACTTACATTGAATTTCAACATTATCGGTAGAAGACTCAACTTGAGATTTGTTTTGAATGCTATTGCTTAAACCATTGAATAAAAGGTCAGAAAATATACGGTTGATTTTGATTGCAAAATCTTCTTCATTCATAAATCCGGCTTGTTTACCAAGAAATCCTTTTTTATTTATAAATAGTAAAAAGGGGTACCCATTAATTTGCTCATCATATAGATCTTTAATTAAAGAATCTGCTTGCAAGTCGTTACCATCAGCAATATAAAATTGAATTTGTTCAAAGTTTACACTTTTTGAAACTTCCCGGTAAACAGGATTCATTTTTTCACACCAACCGCAACCATCCATGTGAAATAAAATTATAGAGGGTTGTGTAGGATTTTGTAATATAGACTTTAATTCATCCTGAGTTTCAATCCTTGTTACTTGTTTTTTACTTTTTATAAAATTAGTTTTTATTTTTCTTATAAGGCTGTTAATTGTAATAGTTTGATTCTGTGATTGTAGGTATTTGTAACCAATTAATGAAGAGATAATTAGACTTAGAGTAATAATTATAAATATCTTTATTTTTTTTGTATCCATATCGCTCCCCCCCAGGAATTAACTTAATTTTTCATACAATTAGTTTTTTTATTATTTAGAAGACTTTTCATTATGGTCATTACGGCTTTCATCAGTTTCATGACCATACCACACCATATGTTCAATGTTTTTAAAGTCGAATAATTTCACTGCTGCTTTTTTAATATCTCTGTTTTCTGATTCAGTTACTTTTAAATGTTTTTTATAAGCACTGTATAGCTTTTTATAAGCTTCATAAGCCTTTTCAATTTTATCGGAGCGATCTTTTTTATTTTCTTCTGACTTTTTGTTTGGAATTTTATCAACAAACGTTATAAATTTTTTAATAACATCAGTTTTTATAAATTTAGGACTGTTTTTAGACTTATTACGATCGTTAAATTTTTTAAATGATTTATGTAATTCTTTTGTTGTTTCATTCATTTTACTTTCAGATGCTCCTTCGTACAGTTTTGAATTAACATTAAAAAATTCTGATATATAATCAGAAAGACGCTTATCGTACAATTGTTCTCGTACTTCATTCTTTTGATCTTTGGATAATTTATTATATGATTCAAAAGTTTCATTAGATTTCCCACTTGATCTTTCTTCTTTTGAAGTATTATTATAGAGTTTCACAAACTCTTGAGATTCTCTTGAATATGATTTCTTTTTATTTTTTTCAGGTTCATGTTTTGATGGTTTTTGCCCTCGAGATTGTTTATTTGTATTGTGTTGATTCGATTTATGGCCTTCATGTTTATTCTGATTATGATTGTTGTTATTTTTATCACCTTTATGTTCTCTGTACTGAATCACAACATTGTCGTCTTGACCTAGACTAGGCTGTAAATACTTGTAACCGATCATGGCAATACAAGTAGAAATCACTAAAGCGGTAATGATAATTGTTTTTTTTGGACTCATCTTATTTCCCCCCCCAGGAATTGAATATTTTTTACTTTAAACTCATACTAAAAAATAATAATCACGAAAATCAACAAAAAATAGTTGGCATAGAAATTTTATCTATGCCAACTATTTTTTAGTTAGCAACTAATGAATAGATTTACTTAGGTGCGGCCATTACAGCTGCATCAATTGCGACTTCTCCTCCAACTGAAATGGTTCCAGCATCTGCAGCTCCTTCGGTTGCAGCTCCAAGCTCAGGAAGAACTTCATCTGTAGTTTCTACAACGTCCTCGCCAGCCTCAGTTGCATCTTCAGCTACTTCAGGATTTTCAAATAATTCGGTTACTTGCTCTGCCCCTCCAATTATAGGTTCCTCAGCAATCATTGAATATGATGTAGCATGAGAAATTACCATATTAGTACTACCATCGCAGAATCCATCTCTACAATCGCTATTACAGCATTCTCCATTATCACTACAAGCTTCTCCTTTTCCAATGCAGTGTTGACAGATTCCTCCATAACAATTGCCATTATTACATTCACTATTTTCTGAACATGCGCAACTATCATACCCACCACAAGTTTGACAACTACCATCAATGCAGCTTGTGTTATCACAACATTGTTGGCTATCACTACAAAGCATACTCGGAGCTAGGCAGGTTGCACAATAATCATCATAACAATTAGCACTTAGACAATCATCGTTATTACTGCAAGCGCAACCTGTACCACCATTAGAGCATTCATTATTTATACAATTACCACTGTCACAACACTGTCCATCATTATCACAAAGCATGCCGCTACAATTTTTTATACAAGGCATGCACACATCTGCTTCACAATTACCACTTGCACAGTCATCATTATCTGTGCAAGATTTAACACTTTGAATAACAATGTTTTCATTTTGTTCAGTGTGTAATGATATAGCAGGGCGATCAGCTTGTAGATATTTTTTAATACCTACATAAACTAAAACCATGCTAAATGAAATAGCGATTGATACTATTATTTTTTTCTTCATAACCCCCCCCAGGAATTGAATAAATTTTACTTTAAACTCATACTAAAAAACAAAATCAACGAAAATCAATAGAAAAAGAGTTGGCATAGATAATTTATCTATGCCAACTCTTAACACAACTTATAAAGTTATATTATTTACGACTCAAAGCCGTTTTTGGAATAGGAATCTCTGCTAGAATCATAAGACTCGGTAATTCTCCAACAACTTTTTTAAGTTTAGATTTTTTTGATTTATTTATCACCATTTTTTTATTCTTTTTGGCATAATTAATTAACTGATTATAAGCTTCATAAGCTTTTTTTATTTGAGCCTTATCTATAGAAATTTTGCTCATTTCTCTCATAAAATTCCCAACCAACTGATCTCCCTTATCAGGATTTATCTTACTTTTATATTGCGCAGATTGCTGCTCTTTCACTTGAGTTGCTTCTTTTGTTAATGTTGTTTTCTCTAGCGCAAATAGCAAAACGCCACTCAACATCATCATTTTATTTATATTCATGAATATTACCTAAAATATAATTATTTATTTTTATAGTTATTATTTCGGTGCTACCTCTGCAGCAAGAGTAATAGCTTCAGATGCTTCTGTTCCAACTTCTATAACCTCAGCACTAGCGCCCATAGATTCAAGCATGCCTCCAACCCATTCACCTACCATTTCTGCATAATATACTGCTTCTGCAAATGCATCTTCTATCATTTCTACCGCTACCTCCCAATCGAAGTCAAATGATATTTCCATTGCCATTTCGTCAAATCCAGTAGCTGCAGTGGCAACACTACCACTTGCAAGGGCACCAGCTCCTATTAATCCAGCCCCTACAGCTGCTCCTATTGTAGATCCTGCAACTATGGCAGCCCCATCATCCTTATGTTGACACAATCCACCATAACAATTTAGACTATTACAGGTAGAAGGATCATCATTCGAATCACAAGCACAACTAATGTCAGCGCAAGAGCAGGTATTATTTACACAAATTCCAGAATGGCATTCACTATCTTTTGTACAAGCTCTACCAAAAGGTAATGTTTCAAAGCACGCTCCATCAAGGCAGTTCATTGGCGAGCAGCATTGACTATCAGACTCACAAAGCATTGCAACTTTTAAACAATCTATACAAAATCCACTATAACAATTTAGACTATTGCAATCTTGATCACCGTTACAAGGGTACCCATTATCACCATTTGAACATACAGCATTGATACAGCCTTTATTGTATTCTGTGCAACATTGCCCGTCATTATTGCATAAGAAATCGCTACAAGGTTCACAAACTCCTATTTGACAATTGCCACTACTACAATGAGCATTCGATGCACAAGCAGAGCCTGTTTCAACTTTCTGAATCACAACATTATCATCTTGTTGAATTTCTGTTAACATGTCTTTTTTTTCTAAATATTGTTGAATACCAATGTAGGTAAAAACAACACTTAGAGAAACAATCATAGCTATAATTATTTTATTTTTCATACCCCCCCCCAGGAATAAAAGTATCTTATTTATCTATTTATACTAAAAAATAAAATTAAGAAAAATCAATAGAAATGGGCTTATGTAGATATTGTATCTACATAAGCCCATTTCTATTGATTAAAATATTTATGCTGGTTTGCTTTTACCTGATTGCTTTTTTGCACTCGATTTCTGAGGAGCTTTACCTGATGATTTACCACCTTTTTTTGCATCTCTAACTTGAACGCGCCATACCATATTTTTAATATTTCTAGAGTTGAATAGCACTATTAATGCTTTTCGTATTTTCGTATCTTGACCTTGTGTTACAGAATGCGTTTTCATCATACCAAATATTTTTTTGTATGCTTTATAAGCTAAGTCAACTTTGTTAGAAAAGTCTTTTTTAGAACCTTGCGACTCTGGCTTAGCACCTTTTTCAGAACTTCTTTTAGGAATTCCACCAATCGCCTTTAAGCAATCTTCTATAATTGAAGAAGGCATTGGTGAAAGTTCTTTTTTACCATTACTCGATGAGTCTCCTGATTTCTTACTACCTTTTCCATGTTCTGATGATTTTTCATGACCACCACCATGTTGTTCTGATTTTTTACCACCAGAAGGTCGACTATGTGCCCCATTGGATTTATGTGAGCAATCAATTTGCTCCATTCCTACTAATATTGCACAACCTATGATTATAATTTTTATACTTTTCATCCCATTTCCCTTTTTTATGAATAATACATCTCATAAATCATGATAAAAAATAAAATACATACAAATCAACAATATCAAAGGGAATTTTATATACAATTCATTGCATTCACTAACGTTGTTTTATAAACTGTAAGCAGCTTTATAAAAGGAGATTATACATGAATTATTTTTTCAAACTAAAATCAGTTTTCATATTTTTCACTGTTATTTTAACATCTAATATTATTACATCTACACAGAAAATTGACCATCAAGTTCATTGTTCCTTAAAACAAAAATCAAAAAACAAACACCCAAAAGAAGCTTACAATGAGCTTATACACCAGGCAACCTGGGAAATAAAACAGAAATGCAAACAACAATATAAAAACAAAATAGAACAAAGTAGTTTTTACCCACATCGAAGAGATACTGTATTTTTTGTAGATTTCGATCATAAGTCTAGTAGTTGGACAATCCAAAAACCATCTTTCATCCCTTATAACAAATTCGTTACATTAATAAAAAAAACATACACCAAGTATGGATTGCAAGTTACTTGCTCTCATGATGACGTAGTTACAATCGCTAATAAAGAATTAGACTTCGAAAATGAATATCTCACCTTGGAACAATTCGAACAATATAAAAAAATGTCTGATAAAGAATTTGAATCGAAAATGTCTGAATTAGAAAAAAAATCATCATTTAGCGACTCTGTTGAAATAAGAAATCTTAAAAGAGCACAAATGATGCAAAAATTTTTATTTTGGCATTTACAAATTCCTACAACAGGACTCTTGGCTGGTGGTGAATTTGATATCGAAGAAAAATACAAACCTTTAGCTTGGCATTTTTCCTTATGGGACTTAGCACCAAAAAAAGGGAAGGGTGCAAATGTTGCAATTATTGACACCGGAGCATCTGCGTTCAACTTACAAGAAAAAGAATTTTCTGATGTTTATAAAAAAAATATCAATATCACCTTTCCAGATACTTTACAAAATTATGGCTATAACCTTGTAAGTGAGAATGGACTTGATCCCATACAACAAATTTCTATAAACTTTGCGCATTACTGCGATCATAAGAAATTCAACAGTGATGACTTTATGCAGAAACTTCCAAGGTGGATAATGGATCTGATTAAAAATGAAAATAAGTTACAAATTGAACAATTTTTCACAGATAACGCAAAAATAGACTACCTAGAGAGCGGAAAGAAAAGTCTCAACAAAAAGGGTGAAGAAAAATTGAAAGATTTGTTATACGGCAAGTATGGAATCGCTCCTTCTGGAAAAGATCCATTTTTTCATATTGTTCACGTGAAAGCTCCCTACGACCAAGAAGTCTTATTAGAAACACTCCCAACTCCGAAAACAATTGGAAGTGGGAATCCTGGAGCTGCTGGACATGGAACATTCACACAAGGAATCGTTAATGCAAAAGTTAATGATAATTTAGGTATTACTGGATTAGCTCCAGAAGCACAAGTTACTATGATAAAAGCCTTTAACGACAATGGTACAACAAACAAAACAACACTTAACGCAGCATTGCAACGAGCGCTCACATTAGATAATTCCATAGTCAGTATGAGCTTAAAAATTACCGATAAAATAGATAAAGTTTCAGATGCGCCATTAAAAGAATTAATAGACAGCATAGACTACGTAGTTGCTGCATCTGGAAATGATGGTAATGATACTAAGATCGGTAGAAAAGAGGCGTATCCTGCTAAGTTTGGAAGCGTTGCTTTTGATGTCGGGTCTTTTCAGTACGATAATGGAGATTACAACGTTTCTTCATTTACACAGATGGAATTAAAGGTTGGTCCTAAGTTTGTAGCTCCAGGATCTAACATCTTTAGTGCTGGACTTACACCTGATCAAAAATTAGATTCTATGTATTTATTCATGTCAGGAACTTCTATTGCAGTACCTGTGATTACAGGGTTTATAGCATTGGTACTTGGAGAATTTCAGGATGTCTTCACACGTGAAGAAATATTGAAAGTTATTTATAAATTCTCAATGAAATTTAATGATGATAATGATTGGCAAAAATATATTAAATTAGGAACTCCTGATATGCGTAGTTCACTTTTATGTTTACATGCATTAAAGTCTTTACGTGAAGAGTTAGAAAAGAAACCTGAATTGAATTACTCATTCAAAAGTCATTTCAACAATCTTGTACAGGCCATTCATACGATAAACTATTATGTTCCATCGTGCTACTCAGAAGAAGTAACAACTTCATTCACTAGCAACTTTGTAGGTTTCAGTAAAGCTGTAAAATCGAAAAGCCCTAAGATTGAAGATCTTTCATTTATAGCTCCCAAGTCACAAAAGCTATCTGACCAGGTAGACTTCATTTGCGAATTGATCTTAGATGCTATTCGTGATGGTCATAAAAAATCACCTTTAACAAAGGGTGTAACAAGTTCGCATGAAAAGTTATCAAAGTTGTTACAAAACACTTTGATAGCAAAAAAGTTTAATCTATTTGCAAAATTATCAGTATCATCACAAAATAGAATTAACATGGCACTAAAATCAAATAAATCTTGTATGGTATAATAGAATTGGAATTATACATGAAAAAATATATATTTTTAACTATCTTACTTATGTTTCAAAGCAGTCATCCTGAACAGTTCGTATATCCTGTTGGAGACTTTGATGACGGCAATCAACTCATAGTGCTTTATCAAAAGTCCCTAGAAGAAATTGAACTATGGATTGTAGATTCATCTAACCAACAAGCAGCCAAGGGTTTGTCATCTTTTTTAACACCTGCAAACTTACGAATGATGCCATCAGGAAAAGGTTTTAGTTTTATCGACAAGGGATATATCAAAATAAAAGAGTTTGCAAAACGATCCCCAAAAACGCTTTCAATTTATGAACCAATTGGATTGTTTTCTAGCATGAATTGGATTGACGAAGAGTTGTTTTATTTTGTCGCGCGAGAAGGTGATTTTTTTCAAATATTCCAGGGAGACCTAGAAGCAAACGTTCAACGACTTACGCATGAACCAGCAGACGCTTTATACCCTCAAAAAATTGGGGCAACGCTTTTTTACATGAAGCGAGATATGAACAATAAAATATCAATAATTTCCAAACCATGGAACCCCAAATCAATGATTGAATCGCACGATGAACCATGTGAATTAATTCAAGAGTCGTATCAGCAATTATGCTTTTTACGTATGATCTCTACAAAAGAAGGGTTTTATCTACAAGCTCCTACAAGAAAAACAAAAAACGATTGTTACGAATTTTCCTGTCATCACATCAAGCAAAACAATGAAAATGAGTGGAAAACGCAAAATTTGTTCTCATTTAAAATTCCATCGAAATACCTTAGTGGATCATCTCGATTGTACGAGTCCTTAGAACCATTTTTACCAAACTACACAAGCAAGGATCATGTTTATTTTGTTAACTGGGAAGACGAGTTAGATCAGTTTGAATTATACAATCTCAACATCGAAGAAAACAACATACAAAAAGCTTCGGACTCATTTTTATGCCGAAGTAAAAAACAAAATATTTTTTCTCCATACATTTCTGAATCAAAAATATACTGCGGATTTATTTTGAAAAATGAACGTTTATTCGGACAGAATATTTTTGAAACAATAAACGATGATCATCTAGAGTTGCCATATTTTGAAGGAAAAAAATAAAAGTTAACATAATATGCATTATCGGTATGCTAAAATTATGTTAACTTAGAGACTATTTTTCATACATCATAATTAAAACTGGCAATCGCTCTTCAACATGATACATATTAAAAATGTTTTGAATATCTTTTAATGAATATTGTTTTTGCATGTCTTGCGTTAATTCTATCCAGATAAAATCAAAACATGCGTGCACTGTAAAAAAGTCTTCGAGTTCTAATAATAAATTATCACTGTACGGTTTGTGTAGTTTTATATGATTAATAATATTGCATACAGTTACAGGTAATTCAGCTACATCCGTAACGCAACCTATGTTGTGATAATAATTCAATGAACCTAAAATTGTTTGAATCATCTTACGACCTTCGATTACATCGCTAGCCTTCACAAGGTGCAAACCTGGACTTACAAACATCTCCTGTAAATGTAAAACATCGTGCTCAGAAAAAGGAAGTGTAAACAGTTTGCTAGATTTATGGTCATCGCGAAAATTATGAACCTGCTTGCCAAGCATAGAGGGTGTTGATATGTTTTCCATGTAAGAGCCTCCTAATTGTAGTACAATTCTCAAACTATTTTTTCAGTTGATGCGTTATATCTAATACGACGACTCACAAAGATCTATGCTACATTATTCGAACAATGAAAAGCAATGGTTTTAGAGAATTATTATAAAAATTGTTTATTTCAAACAAAAAAGAAGCCACCTCGTAAGATGACTTCTTTTTTGTTTGAAATATTTTTACTATTAATTATTGCTATCGCCACCGCTCGAATTACTATCACTATCTGAATCACTGCCTGAATTATTATCACTGCCGCCGCCTAAACCACCGCCTGAACCAGACTTAGAAGGAGCCGTAACAGTATCACCCTCCATTGTTTGTTCCATCATTTTGAAAATAGTGTCTTGATTGTTTTCAGTAACAGTAGTCGGAGTAGAATTACCAGAACTACTACCGCCTCCAGAACTACCACCTGCTGCACCAGCTACAGCACTAGCTCCTGCCATTGCTTCTGTCGACTTTTTTGCATTCTCACCTTTCACAGCAGTAACCGCTATTGCTTTATTTGAGCTACTACCTTGCTTTTCTGGGCCAGCAGGCTCACTGACAGTTGGCGAGGATTTGCTACCACCACCAGAAAGTTTCTTCTTAAACTTGCTTAAAAATCCTTTCTTACCTCCGCCACCTGAACGAGGACCCTTCGAACTTGATGGACTAGAAGAATCAGAGCTTTGTCTTTTTTTTGCTAACATTTCACGAAGGCCACCTGAGGTAGTTTTAGTCTGTCCTCCTGAAGTCGTCGTCGTTGTTGTTGCTGTACCATCAGAAGCAGTTGTTGTGCTTGTTGCCGAATCACCAGAAGAGTCAGTTGTTGTTGACGTTCGACCTGAACCCAGTGATGCCGAAGATGTTCTTGACCCACCTCTAACACCTGCAAACGCTGCTTCATGACCAGACTCCGCAGAGTTTGCAGAGTTTGCAGAGTTTGAGGACGATCTCTTACCTGCACGAGATGATGAATCGAAACCACCAGTATCATTACTACTACTTCTACTTCTTCTTCTTCCTGATCCGCCGCCTCCTCCATCGCCACCACCACGTCTACCACGGCAGAAAGCATTATCAGTGAGCATTACTGATAATAAAATAGCACTCAGCAATAATTTTGTGTTCGTTAACTTCTTCATGTTTTTATCCTTTTTCTGTTTGATAAATTTCCTCAATATCAATATTATCGAATAGAAACACAAATAATCAACGATTTCTCAGAATCTGACTGCCGACATTTTCTAATTGCCACAATCCACACAAAGAAACTGCAATAGCGTCTGTCACATCCTCCTTAAGGGGACGTGGAATTGCAGGAAACAACATCGATAAAACTTTAGCAAGTTGCTCTTTACTTGCTGCGCCATAACCAGTTACAGTTTGCTTAACTTGTCGAGGAGCAAATTCAGAAACAGTTAGGTCGTTTTGTTGAGCTAAAAGATATAAAATACCACGTAGATAACCTAACTTTAAAAAAGTCTGAGCGTTTTTACCTAGAAATGGTGTTTCTAAAGCAAGATGAGTTACAGAGTGATGTTTTATTTTTTCAGAAAGAAAATCATGAAATATGCCAATCCTGGCTTGTAGTGATTTTGTTGTTGGAAGTTTTAGAAAACCATGATCAATCATGGTAATTTGATTCTTATTTTTTTGTAATATTGAATATCCAGTTGCTGAAAAGCCTGGATCAATGCCTAAAATGATCATATAACTCCTTGTTAAGAATAGACAACATTAAGTCTATCAAAACGAGGCATTTAAACAATAATCACACGGAATAGTTTGAAAATGGGCAAAAAAAAAGAAAGCCACCTGCGAACAGACGACTTCCTTGCTTTCATACTCACTTTAATTATAACAAATAGAATATAAAAATCAACTATTAATTACAGTAACGATTCAATTAAACAACATCTGTAATACAAATAAAGTTCATTGTACTCTTGGTGTAGCGATTTCCCGTAACAATATACTGAAACTTCATGCCTTGTGCATTAGCCATCATTAACGTTAATTGATTTTCTTGAGGAACTAAATGAATTGAATTTACTTTGAGACCATAACTCGTCATAGTGTCATGAACAAAAGGTGAATCGGTTTTATGATCATTGATGAAAGCAACTATTCTATCGCGATCTACTGAATCACGCTGTCTGTGAATAATATTAGCTAAATTGATAACAAATGATTCTTCTTGATATTGGTTCATAGCAGAAACGGCGCTATTCGCCAGCATAAAAAACATTAACCCAACTACTTTATTCATAGTCACCCTAATATTTAATAATCAGATCCTTGACCACCACCCGCTGATTCAAATTTTGTTAATTCACGAATGAACTGCAATGGAACCATTCCTGTTGGTCCGTTACGCTGTTTACCAATAATCAATTCTGCAGAAGAAGGATCTTCTGTTTCAGGATTATAAACAATATCGCGATACATAAACATGATAACATCGGCATCCTGCTCAATCGCACCAGATTCACGAAGATCAGAAAGCATCGGTCGTTTATCAACACGAGAGTCAACAGCACGAGATAGCTGTGATAACGCAATGATAGGAACTGCCAATTCTTTTGCTAAAGCTTTTAAAGATCGAGAAATTTCAGAAACTTCCTGATGTCTATTTTCATGTTTTTTACTTGAGTGCAATAACTGTAAATAATCGACAACAAGCATATCAATACCATGTTTAGCTTTAAGTTTACGAGCTTTTGCACGCAATTCCATAATACTAATGCCGGCAGTATCATCAATAAAGAATTTCATCTGAGCAAGATCTGCTGCAACATGCGTAAGCTCAATCCATTCTTCAGAAGAAATAGTAGCATTACGAATATTTTGGTGGTTAATTCCAGATTCTGTTGATAACAAACGCAGCGTTAACTGCTCTGCTGACATCTCAAGAGAAAAGAAGCCTACGGCCATTTTGCTCTTAGCAGCATTTACAGCAAGGTTTAGAGCGAATGATGTTTTACCCATTGATGGACGAGCAGCTAGAATAAGTAAATCACCCTTTTGGAAACCAGATGTCATATGATCAAGTTGTTCAAAATGACTACTCACACCCGTAACACCCTTACTACTACTTTTAATAGAAGAAAGATGCTTGAATGTTTTCTTTAACCAAATATCAAGCTGCACAAAGTCTTTATTCATACTGTTGCTTGATACATCAAAAATACGACGCTCAGCCTCATCAATAATTGATTCGATATCTTTATCAGCTTGATTGTAACAATCAGTAATAATGCCAACCGATGAATTAATAAGAGAGCGAAGCGTTGATTTACTTTTTACAATTTGAGCATGTTGCTCAATTAACCCAACAGAGGGAATGTCTTCTTGCAGCCCAACTAGATAAATAACACCTCCAGCAATCTCCATCTCTTTTTGAGATTCAAGTTGATTCTGTAAGGTAATCATATCGATACGTTGGTTATTACTTGCAAGAGACACAATCGCTTGATAAATAGCCTTGTGTGAAGGCATATAAAAATCAGTCGCAAGCAAAGCATCAGCTATAGCATGATAACATTCATCATTAAGTAAGATCGCGCCTAAAATAGCGCGTTCAGCATCTATATTGGATGGTAATGACTTACCAAGCATAGATTCTACTGGCTTTCCAGCCTCTGTCTTTTTTTTGAAATTACCATTGTAATGATTCGCTTGCGACATATAATCTTACGCCGTTACTTGAAGAGAGAACTTAGGCTGTATTTTTGAAGACAGTTTAACAGTCACTTCAAATGTACCTTTACCTTTGATTGATTTATCAAAAATAACTTGGCTTTTTGAAATAGAAACATTGTTTTCTTTTAACAAGTCAACAATCTCATTTTGACCGATAGCTGCATATAGCTTATCTCCATCATGCATCTTCTTCTTTAATTTTAATTTTAATTTTGCGATCTGATCACCAAGTACACTTGATGTAGACTCGATAATCGCAGCTCTATTTTCTACTTTACGAGATTTTTCTTTATAAGACTTCTCATTACCTTTAGTAACTTCGATAGCAAGCTTATTAGGTAAAAGATAGTTCTTTGCATAACCACCAGAAACTTTGATAATTTCATTTTTTAAACCAACTTTAACAATGTCTTTTAGTAAAAATACATTCATGATTCACCTTAAAAAAATACTAATTTATAAATTGTATTCTAAGTATACCGCAAACAAGAAAATAATTAAGTAACTTCTCATCAGACTTAAGATAAAACCCCAAAAACAGAATGGTATTTTCTACTAAATAATTCATACTGTATTTATATGTATAGGAAAAACAAGGACCGTTTCATGAAAAAGTTAATATCTTTATCGATTATCACACTACTTAATATCTGCTTTTTTTCAGAGATATTAACTTTACCGAGAGATAATCAGAGTCAACAAGCACCCAAAGTGCAAATAATGGAAAGAGATTGGAATCCCAATCCTGACGGCGCTCGAGAGCTCCTACAAGGCGTCGAGCGACTTATTGCCTCGAACACCTCGCTACAAAGACAAGTTAACTCTCAACAAACTTTAAATGCATCACTCAGGGGCGAAGTCACAGAGTTAGAATCGACAGTTGCTCAAAAAGATGTCTTAATTCGTGAAATAAATAAAGGTAGATGTTATTGCTCAATGCCTATCATCCGTGAAGCTGCTTCTATCTGCAGAGATGATATGTGCTGTAGAGGTAGTAATCTTCACACGCCACAAGCTATGGCATGCCATAGGAACTGCCTTGTGAGTGGAATTGCTACTGAGACCTGCTGCCTTGGAGTGGCAATAGGTGTAATACTTTAAGCTATCACGCACAATAAACTTTTACGAAAATAAACTTTATGAAGAAAATATTATTTCTTACAATTTTAATATCGCTCAGCAATCATACCTCTGCAACATCTCCAGTAAAGGAACCCAATACATCGATTGCTGAAGATCCTACAAGCAGAGTGCCAGACATAGTCGACGTAGACAGAGAGCTAGAAGATCTATTAGAGAATTTAGAAAGGCGCTTTGGAGACTTATTGGAAGATATCAGAGGTTAGAGAGTATTCTTATTGATCCACTAAACAAGGTAATCACAGCCTCCAACATACAGAGTTGGCACTTGATACCGCAAGCTATACGATTGAGCAAATCACTTTGCTCTGCATTCTGCATACAGCAACCCAATCTAACTATCGCCCACAAATAAAATCAATCGACCTGATCAAATCAAGAATCTAAAAGCATGTTAGCCTATTGAGTTAGACCCGGTATTATGTATAATTACTATTAGTAACGTTAAATCTTAAAAGAAAGCCATGATTAATATGAAAAATATATACATATTATTAATGATAACTCTCATTAACTCTGCTTCAGCTCAAGCAATGAATACAACACAAGGATCTTTGAACAACGGATACCTAGATAAAGCTGATCAATCAATTCAGTACTTGGAAGATGAAATGAAATCTATCGACGCCCTATTCACTCAACCCGACTCTACCTACTCAAAGGCAGAGATAGGAGCCTTAATAACAGAAAAAGAAAGACTAACTCAATTAATTGCCATAATGAACGAACAAATAATAAAATTTATAGCGACAAAAGAAATAGAACTAAAAACAGAACTAGAATCCCTAGTCATATTGAGAAAACAACAAAAAAAATTAATAATTGATTCCCTAACCAAAGAAAATAAAAGACGATATCTCACTTCTCTCGTTAAAGATCGCAAAGACTTCTTAGATAGAGATCGCGACATTGCAGACCTTATAAAGGCATCACAAACACCCGTTCAAACACAATCAGCACCGAATTATAGGACTCTACCAATCTTCAGTGGAACAAGAAAGTTACCAATCATAAGAAGATTATAGCCCCTACCTAATATTTAGGTATGTATTACTTATTAAAAAATTAACTAGGAAAAGAAATATGAAAAAAACATATATTTTATTAATTATTGGACTGCTTAATATAGCTACAATCAAACCAGAGATACCACTAGCACTAAGAGAAGCAAGAGCAAGAGAAAGAGTATATAGAGAAGAAAGAGCACTGGGAATGGCGCATAGAACAGAAAGAGAAAGAGCAACAGAAGAAAGAGCAGCAAGATTAAGAGAAATGGAGTTAAACTCTATCAATCTTCAGAGAAACAAAAAAATTACCAATCATAAGATTTAGATAGTAGTTATAATTTCGCAATCATAGCTACCAACATATAAAATTGGCACTTGATACCGTAAACTGTACAATTGAGCAGATCGCTTTGCTAAATCTCTCGCATACGGTAAACCAATCCAGCTATCATTGCAAATAAAAACAATTGGCCTGTCTCTGACGGGCCTTTTTGCTTCAAAGAACAATTCTGAACAAATATAAGGCCGGCATCCCACAATAGATATATCCTCTTGATCTTGTGCAGGATACGAAAACACAGCGTCATCCTGAGTAAACAAATTAGCAAATATTGATATCTTACGAAACACCCAGGGTATTCGTTCAACAAACGCCATTAAATGACTCTTATCATACCAAGCAACAATCTTTCCATCAGAATCTATCTGATACAAACAATTATAAACCTTTGATTCACAGCGTCGATGTGCACCAATAAGAATAGATGTATCCTTTGTAAACAAAGAAGTCCAAACATGGAGTCGGCTTTCCCATGCTAACAGATCATGAGGAAACCCAGACTCAGGAATAACAATATATTTAATGTCCGGTGACCCTAAAACTAAATAATCTATTTGACGACTTATTTGATAAAACTTTTGAGCTTGCGTTAAATCCATATCATTCCACGTAGGTTTAAGGTATGCGATCTCATCGTCAATAAACTCTGATAGAACCTCTGGAGGCTGAAATAAAACAGGGAAAAAGAGTAATAAAACTAAGAATATGAGTGAGTTGGTATCATATTTTATGACAAGTTTAGATAAGATCAGGTTAATCATAATAATAACAATCCAATAGTATAACGAGCCAAAGTAACAAATGGGCCGCAGGTACCAATTCCAAGAAACAAGCAGTAACAAGGGGTTTATAAAGGGATATCCCTCAAAGCAGTCAACGATTGCCAACGAACAATAACAGGTAAGGTATATGAAAATGGCAGTAGAAATGATCCACGTACACCACGAGGCCACATATTCCCCTTTTAGGGTTTTTGTCTTTAAAACCCATCGATAAACCAATAATTGTTTAAGCCATAACCAAAATCCAGAAAACAACGAATAATAGCCTGCTGTAGCAAGATAAATAAGCATTCGCGTATCGCCCTTACCTTTTCCGTAAACGATGCTAGCGAACCAAACCAGATGCCCTCCAAAGAATATCAATCCCCACACAAGCCCTTCTTTAAATCCGTAGTCGTTATCTTTATCTGTTACGACCAAGGGTAACATCCAAAGATACACACCTACGTAAAGATACTTTGGATAAATGAATGCTAATAAATAAATTAAAGATGATGTTACAATCATGTACATAGGTAACCCTTAATTAATAGATAGTCATTACCCTCTTTATTTTTTAATCTTTTTATTGAATACTATTCTTGCTATAGTAAGACTCTGAATTATAGTCATACTATAAATAAACAAAGTTTGTATTAAAATCTAAACGTATATGAAGTAAAGGTATATATCATATGAAACATTTTTTTAAACTATATTCAACTCTCTTCTTTTTTTCACTTTGCATGCACAGTCAGATTATCCTAGGAGGCGCAATGCCTATGTCCGCACCCCAAGGAGATCCAAGCGGTGCTTCTGTCCATGACATGTTCAAAGACGTCCCTCAGGACGAGCTTTTACAAATGATGGAAGAAGGACAGCAATTCATTAAATACTTGGAAGAGAACGGATCCCCTGAAGAAAAAAAGGCGTTTGCCCAGGCAATGGAAGATACATTACAAGGATTCTCAGAAGATGACTGGAAAGAATTCGAACAAATCGTCGAAACTGTTCAAGACAAACTTCCACCTCTCGTAATAGAACCTAAAGAAGAACTCAAAACAGAAGCTATTAAAATAGAAGAACCTAAAAAAGAAGAAGTTAAGAAATCTATCGTCACTGATAACTCTATTGAAAAAATGCTTCTTTCTATCAACAAAGCTGTAAATGCCATTTTAATCAAAACGAAGAGCGATAAGATTTTATCAGAACAAATCTCAATCATCTGGAGTAATAAAGATAATTTCAACGAAATGAACCGTCTTTTACTTGCATTAAACACAGAAGATCATATAGCAAAACTAACATCCAGCAAAGACGAAGATATTAAATCATTAGTTGAATCAATCAAAAATTTCAACACACGGCTACAAATCGATAATGACCAATTCATCATTGCTGACACATTCGGCTTAGCCGTAGATAAAGAAACAACCGTTATAAATCTTAAAAAGCTCAATAAAATATTAGATTTCTTTGATAATGCAATCGAGTCACTATTACCAAAGCTTGTAAAATTCATGAAAGAATACGAGCCAGAAGCTTTAAAAAAATCCAAAAATTCTGACGATTCAGCTAAAAAAGCTCTAGATGGTGCTATAAAAGTAGAAAAACAAAAGCGTTCTATTGGCAATACACCACGTTCTGATAGATATCCGTCTCATGGTTCGCAAAACAGACAAGACACATCAGGTCGCTACAACCCTGGCCACCAAGGCAGCGCTCCTGTATCTCGCGATCGAAAACCAGGACATCTCGAAGAAGTTCATATGGAAAACATCAAAAGAATCCCAGGCATGTCAAAAAAGTCAGACAGCAAAGATGGGTCGGCTGATAAATCTTCAACAGACAATAAAAAGGAAATTAAAAAAACTTCTTACGACAAGGCGATTGACACCCTAGAAGACTACCTAGAGTCAAATGGAAATTCTGAAGTTGGCAACTACATGGCAACTGTTAGTAAAGCTGGATCTATCTACAAATCATTCGGCGCTCCAATAAGCAACGATGTAAAAAGTAAAGCTGTGCAACTAACAGAGAAAAGAAGCATAACTCCATTAAAAGCAGAAGAGCAATCATTCCTATCTAAGTATGAAGATCAGTTAAATTCTGCCGATAAAAACTTTGCAAAGAACACGCAGGAAGCTCAAAATTATTACCATGAACTCGAAGACCCTATCCAGCAAATATCAGGCCAAGTCGATGAGATGCAAAAAGTTCTGTCAGCAGTCAAATCAAACCTTGATCAAATGTCTTCTCAAGAACTTGAAAAGCTCAATGCTTCAACTGTATTAAAAAACTTTGAACAACGAGTTCATAATTACCACGCAACGCTAAAAAACGTTCAACAAGAACTTAGAAATAAGAGCAGTATCCACAAGATGCAAAGAGAAAACCCTTACGAAGAGCGTGAGTATAAAGACCTAGCAATGAAAATCGACGGCCTCCACGGACTTAATCGAAAAATATCAGAAGCTAAATCTCAGATTGAATCTCTACGCAAATCAATCAAAAGCGCGACAGCAAGACGTAAGCGCGATGAAAATAAAGCTGCACAATAGCATTGCATAATAAAAAAGGGCCTGGATAAAATCCAGGCCCTTTTTTATTATTTTTTTCAATCAACAAAGTAAACTTTCCAACGAATTTTCTAATAAGCCATTTATTCAATCAGATATGCAATCAGCGAATAAAGCATCGCCTTTTTAACAAAATAAGAAGTCATTACAATATCAAATCATAACCATACCACCCCGCCAACACCATCCAATCAAACAAAAAGCTGTATTAAAGAAATTATATCAACGTCCCAGACCACTTTCACCAGACGGCGATATAATTTCTAATCTTAAAACAAAAGTAAGCATTTCCAAAAAAAATTCGCGCGCAAATCAATGATAAACAATACGAATCCAATGAAATCAACCTCGACGCCCTATAAACCGAATAGCTCGCCGAAGAGAATGATTGTGTTATGCGATTATAAAGGGATATTTATAACAAAGCAACATAATAAAATCTACGAACCAGCGCTAAGATAATGAAAATCAAACACCAGCAAAATGACTTCAAGTAAGGTGAAATCTGACCATTCAAAACAGGGTCAAAAAAGCAATCAATCAAGAGCGACTTGCGATAGTAAACAGTCTTGACATAATTACCTACCTTTTTCATCAACAAAGTCAATATTAACACCTGTAACATCCAAAGGACTTGGGCAGCCTTCACGCTCTTTCGAGTCGGAGCTGCTAGAACACTGCCTGCTTTCAAAGTCTGATTGCATGCAAGCTGAATAGCCTCCCAGTACAAACCCTTCCACCCAATCTTCTAAGTCCTTAGGATCAATAGGAGTCGCATTCATCAAATCTTTTAAATCTTGCTCATCAATCGCATCCAACCAATCAGACCTAGCTGATTTAGATGTTTTTTCATCACTATGCATTGGAGATCGAATACCTTCAGTATCCATACTCAATAACAAAGTAAAACTAACAAGTAAAACAGAGCTTAGAAAAAATCGTGTAACATTCATATCTGTGATCAATCATATAAAAAGTAACCAATATCATAGAAACATCATAGCAGTTCTTATAAAAAAATAAAAATTCAATACGAAACACACTAACACGTGAGAAAGTCAAAACACTCCCATCCTAGCCACCTGCCATCAAGCAAATCATCCGAGATGGAGAAGTGTTGACTTCATCGTCGTCAAAATAATACAATTAGAATTGATAGAAAGTTAAAAAAAAGAAAAGGAATTAAAATGATGAAAAATATAAAATTACTTCTTGCGATCACAATCGTAATGAGCAGTATGACTAATTGTGGAACGCCTGACAATGTTAAGACACAAGGCATAGTAAATGTTTATAGAAAGAGTCTCAACACAACTGGGAAAGGCATTGGAGAAGTTGCTGACAAAACAGCTAAAGCAATAGGAGTAAACAAAGGTGAAGTCGGATATCCATGTAAAAAAAACAAAAGCTGTAACTCACGCAATTGCGCAAGTGGTCTTTGTCAGAAAAAATTTGAAGCTGGCGGACCATGCCAAAAAGGCGTTCAATGCAAAAGTGGAAAATGCAAGTCAGGATCATGCAAAGCTTAGTGCCAGATCATGACGAACGACTTATAAATTAGACTTAGAAAAAGGCGGAAACTAATCCGCCTTTTTCACTTAAAACAATTCTATAATTTCTATAGTGCCTTCTGACATCTATTGCAAAGCTGTCGATCTCCATCAAATAAGTCAGTAACTTCCCACTGCCAACAACGAGCACATTTACCACCATCAGCTTTTGCCGATGTAACAAAAATTCCAGGAGTTACCTGCTGCATGTCACCAGCATCAGACACAACTTTAACCTGAGAAACAATAAAGTACTCTTTTAAGAATCGTTCAACGCTCTGACCTTGTTGCACTACCATCTCGAACAACTGTTCAATCTTTGCATAATTTTCATATGAAGATACGCATAATGTAACCTTTGCATCAAGTGAGTGTTTAATCACACCCTGCCCACGCAACTCTTCCAAAGATTTCAACACAGCGTTACGAACATCTCGCATAGCGTCCCAAGAATCATTGAACTCAGATTTCTCATTTTGCTTTTGTGCAAACAATTTATCAACAACCCAATTCAAATCTTCAAAATCTTGTAAATGAATCGATACCTTCTTATCCTTCTGACTTATATCAGAAATCAATTCTGCAGTAACCGATAAAATCGGAGCCATTAATTTTGCAAGAGTATTAACCATGTAGTAACATACCGTCTGTGCTGATCGACGCTCAAGACCATTTGCCTTTTCAACGTACAATCGATCTTTTACTATATCCAAGTAAAACGCACTTACATCTTTCACGCAATAATCTGCAAGGTCATGAAATACCGCTGTTGTTTTACGATCTCTGTAAGATTGCTGAATAGATTCGTTAAGATCATGAAGACCGCACAATGCATACTGATCAATCAGCAGCATCTTATCTAGAGAAACTAGATCTTTATCCGCATCAAAATCATTCAAATTCAATAACAAGCCACGACACGTATTACGAATCTTACGATAAACTTCAGAAACATTGTTCATCAAATTCTGAGAAACAATAGGATCACTATCATAATCATTACTCGCAACCCATAGACGCAATCCATCAAGACCAATCTTGCCTACGATTTCTGTAGGACTCACAACGTTACCAATCGATTTAGACATTTTTCTGCCTTTTGAATCAACCGTAAATCCGTGTGTCAAAATTTCTTTCATCGCAGGAGTTTCATTCAAAGCAAGACTTGTCAGCAATGAACTTTGGAACCAACCACGATGCTGATCTTTACCTTCTAAATACATGTCTGCTGGATATGAAATATCAACACCCTCAGAAAGCATTGCAAAGTGACTTACTCCAGAATCAAACCAAACATCTAAAATATCTGCTTCTTTTCTTAATTTATCACTACCACACTTCTGACAAGTTCCAGATGGAATTAGAGTTGATACTTCAACTTTATCCCAATATTCAATACCATCTTTTTCTACACCTTGTGCAACTTTTTCCACAACGTCCGTTGTTAAATGAACATCATCACAATCATCACAAGAAATTGCAGGAATCGGCACACCCCAAGATCGTTGCCTTGATAAGCACCATTCTAAACGACCAGAAACTGTCGCACTTAAACGATTTCTACCCGTCTCTGGAATCATACGCAATTCAGTAATCGCCTCTAAAGCCCTATCACGTAAATCATGCTTCGACAGATCACAGAACCATTGCTTAGTCGCACGGAAAATCAAACCCTTACGACAACGCCAACAATGCGGATACGAGTGACGAAGAGACTTTTTAGACAATAAATTACCAGCTAAATCTAATTTTTTAAGAACTGCCCATTGACCATCTGTTACCAACATACCAGATAAATCTTTTGGTTCAATTTCATCTGTATATCGACCATTAACTGTAATCGGTGAAAATATTTCAAGATTATTCTTTACGCCAATTTCATAATCCTCTGGACCACATCCCGGTGCACTATGAACACACGCTGTTCCATCTTCGAGAGAAACAAACGGATCACCAATCACTGGAACTTGCAAACCTTCAACAAATGGATGGGTAACTTTTTGCCCAATTAATAATTCCGCATCAAACTCTGCAATAACAGTAGGAGTTGCTTCCAATACACCAGCTACTTTTCCAACTAACTCTTTTCCAAGAATTACTAAATTATCATTCATCTCTACAAGTTGATATTTTGCTCCTGGCTTAAGAACAACCGCTCGGTTTAATGGTAAAGTCCATGGAGTTGTTGTCCAAATAAGCAATCCAACCTTCTTACCAGCAACCTGTGTAAACAGTTTCGATGTAACTTCGTCAGAAAATGGGAACTGTACATAAATCGAAGGATCTTTACGATCTTCATACTCAATTTCAGCATTTGCTAAAACTGTTTCACAGTGCATACACCAAGGAACCGTCTTTTGCTTACGAGCAACATACTCTTTACCAACCATAGTTCCAAATGCACGTAATGTTTGTGCTTCATAAACAGGATCCATAGTTGTTCGAGACTGATCCCAACGCATCATTACACCAAGATCTCTAAATTCTTGCTTTTGAACATCTACCCATTTTTGAGCATATTCTCTACATGCTTTTTTCAAAGCAATCGGATCTTCTTTTATACCCGGGTTTTCACCAGCAACTTTAAATTCAATTGGGAGTCCATGACAATCCCATAGAGGAATAACTGGTACATGCTTACCAGACATACGCTCAGACTTAGTAACAATATCTTTCAATATTTTATTATAAGCGTGACCAAGATGAATATTACCATTTGCGTATGGAGGACCATCAGCTAAAATAAAGGATTTTTTCCCTTTATTGTGAGCAGCTGTTTTAACATACAATTGCTCTGCTTCCCAACGCTCAAGAACCTGTTTATCAAAAATATGAGATTGAGCACGAATAGGAAAGTCGGTGGTAGGTAGATTTAATGTATCTTTGTAGCTTAGAACAGTCTTCTCTGTTTCTTCATGCTTGCTCATAGATAAACCTTTTCGTATACTAAATGTTATTAACAAATCAATAAAAAACTAGTATAACAAAATCAAATAAATATGAATAATTTTACTAACAAAAAAATTGGCATCTGGGGATTTGGCATTGTTGGCAGATCAGCACTCACCTATTTCGATCAATTTAACTGCACGCACATAGAAATTCTAAACAGCACAGCAATAGAGTCACTCCCTACTACAAACAATAAAATCAATACTTCAATACAAGATTCATCTACAATTCAAGATTTTTTAGATAGTAATGATTTTATTTTAGCCAGCCCTGGTATAAAACTTCATGCATACCAAGATTACCATCACAAATTCATTTCTGAATTAGATATTTTTCAAGAGAATAACAGGTTAAAAACCATTGGCATCACCGGATCTCTTGGTAAAACAACAATTACCCACATCTTGACCAACATTCTACAAAAAATGTCAGACACAACGATAGCTGCAGGAAACATTGGGCTTCCAATGCTTGATATCATCACTCAACCTCAATACTCTAAACTCAATCTTAAAAAGATAATTTTAGAACTTTCGAGCTTCCAACTCCAACAAACTCAAACATTTAGTCCAGATTTTGCAATCATCACAAACTTGTACGAAAATCATTTAGACTATCACAAAGATATGAACGAATACATCAATAGCAAATGCAACATACTCAAACACCAAACAGAAAATCAAACAGCTTTACTACCCATTGAACTCCTATCACACTTACAACAAAAAGGTGCTATCAAAACAAATTGGATATTTTTCAGCTCTAAAAAGCTAACTCAACAAGAGCTCGAAGAATTAACAAATCAAACAATCTACTACCTTGATGATAAAATCATTTATAAAAAGCAGTTCGACACAATAACTCAAATATTTAACATCTCGCAATTCCCTGCAATTACCTTTGATACGAACTGGCTGATCATTATTGCGACACTCGATCTTCAAAAAATTTTGCTTACGCAACTTAACTCAATCATCAACGATCTCGACAAACCAGAACATCGCCTGCAAAAAATCGCAACGTTGAACGATTCAGACTTTTTCAATGACTCAAAATCGACAGTCTGGCAAGCAACGCTACAAGCAGTTAATGCCATGGATAGCAAGCCTATCAAACTTTTTTTAGGTGGATTGAGTAAAGGGGCAGACCGAACACCCCTTATAGAGTCACTACAAAATAAAAATGTTGAAATTTATGCCTTTGGTAAAGAGGCACAATTAGTTTATAATCTATGTAAACAATTTAAAATTCCATGCAATGTCCACACGACCCTGGAAGAATCTTTTAATAATTCCATCGATACAATCTCTCAACCAAGCAATATCCTTTTTTCTCCTGGAGGATCCAGCTTCGACCTCTTTGATAATTATATCAAACGTGGTCAATACTTTAGCAATCTAGTCAACAATCTATCCAAATAAAAATAAAGAACATCTCATCAAAATGAATACGAATCGAACACAGATAGCCATCTACATATGCCTATTACTCACAAATATAAATATCACATCTCAAGAAGAATCCCCCAATAAAGTAGCCCTCACCAAGAATTTATTCAACATTATAGAAACAAGCAATTATATAACATTACAAATAGCTCTTAACCATCCCAATGAATTTTCAAAACAATTTAATTGCGATTACACGGCTGAAGAGCTATGCAACCTACAAGATAAGTACAACGTAACACCACTACACATTGCTGCAATGCACGAAGGCGTAAAACCTATAATCGCAGAAAAATTAATTTTACATGGTGCCAACCTAGATGCTCAAACCTGTACTGGATTCACACCATTACATTATCCACAAAATTATAAAATTACAAAAAAACTAGTCGAACATGGTGCTAATCTCAACATACAAGACTACATAGACCCTTCAACCCCCTTAGGCCAATCACAACTATGGGAAAGAGACTATGCTGAAGAATTCTTGTCATCATCACCCGGAATGTGGAGATGCTCCCAATTAACAGCAAGAACAAAATTACTCACATCTGCTCCTAAATATCAAGAAGAATGGAAAGATGAAATTAAAACACAAAGAGATATTATCAGAGAAGAAGTTGATACATTAAGAATCGAACATAAAAAGAGAATTGCCACTAAAAAGACCTTAGAACAAAAAGACAAGGATGTCATTCAAAGAGCAATGGAAAAAGCTCAATCAAAGAATCCAAACTTCAAAGAAAAAGATCTATACGATCGCTACGTACAAGAAGCATTTAGAACAGCTGACACTACAGCATTCACAGCTGTAAACAGACGTGCAGACATGCTCAAACAACAATTAGCCCGAACTGCCTAGCAAAGTCTTGACTACAATCCATGCAAATTACCAAACTGATAAAAATGTTTCTATCAAAATGCTATCAACACTACTATTACTAAATAATGTTGTCCAAGCAGCTCCACAAAGACAGATTCAAGATAGAGAATTACGAAGCATAATGAAACACCCAGTTACACTTGGCTCCTATAACCATTTTTTAGAAAGAGCAGATGAAATCATTCAAAATCCATCAAGTAATATAAAAGGCATACCTGAATACCTAACAGAAAGCCTTCCCTTGCTTAACAAAAAAGATCAATCAAAAGCCCTAAAGATAAGAGTGAATAAAGTTCTCATTAAATGCGCAAGACATAATAAGAATAAGAAAAAGCCTAAACTATTCCAAGTATAACCACCTAGCAATTGTTGTAAAAGTTGATAGAATCATGATCATGCGATTAAAAAGCAGATTGTGATTCTATTTTTTTATAAAAAAACATGATAAATTATTTTTATCAATTTTTAAAAAAGTAAAAAACTATAGGCCTTGCCATGCTAACTCAACAAAAAATAAAACAAGATGCTACAATTTTCATCTCCATTGTTTTAACGCTCGTTACACTTGGTATCATCTTCGTTTATTCATCAAGCTCATTTTATGCACTCGAAAAATTTGGCTCACCAATTTATTACGTACAACGACAATGCATGGGAATCATGCTCGGATCATTCCTTTTCTACATTGCATACAAAATCCCACTCAACATAATTAACAGCACAAGCTTATTCGTACTCATCAATTCCTTAATATTAACCGCATTACCCCTCGTTTCTCAACTAACAAAGCGCATGCACGGATCAAGTCGATGGGTTAATTTGTTTGGATTTGTCTTTCAACCAAGTGAAATTTTAAAAATAACAACGATTGTCTACGTCGCATCCTTCCTGGCTCGTAAGCAAGACCAACGAGAATCATTTAAAAAAGGATATTTACCACTCTTGCTTATCTGTGGCGTAGTAAGTATTATCTTACTCAAACAACCTGATTTTGGATGCACTGCAACAATATTAGCAACGGTACTCATCATGCTATTCATTGCAAAAATGAATATGAAATATTTAACGATTTTAACAGGCATCGCATTACCCCTTGCAGGCCTTGTTATTTACCTGCAACCTTATCGATGGAAACGAATTTTAATTTATTTAGATCCATGGAAAGATCCACAAGGCGCTGGATTTCAAGTTATTCAATCACTCATAGCCATTGGCTCTGGTGGAATGTGGGGAAATGGAATAGCGCAATCAAAACAAAAGTTTTTTTACCTACCTATGCAACACACAGATTTCATTTTTGCAATCATTGCCGAAGAAATAGGCTTTATCGGCACAACTTTTTTAATCACTCTATTCATACTGTTCTTATATTTTGGTTTCAAAATATCATGGAAATTAAAAAGCTTATTCGCAATATACCTAGTACAAGGACTCACAATTTTAGTTAGTATTCAAGCACTCATTAATATTTTTGTATCAACGGGCCTTGCCCCAACAAAAGGGATTGGACTTCCATTCATAAGCTATGGGAATACAGCGCTTGCATGTAACATGATGATTGCTGGATTAATTCTAAATGCCGCACACGACTTTTACGAATAAAATCATATTTTTCCATCATCTTCATCTTCAGAAGATGCATAACGAGAATTCAAATCATCACGAATACCCTTGACAGATCGAGGATATAATTTATTATCTTCAGAAAAATTCGACAATAGACGATTCGCTTTGTCTTGATCAGAAAAACATCTATAGTATAAATCCATTGCTATCTTTTGTTCAGTACGAGGAGATACTGGTAAATATCCTTTATTCAAAGATCTCATTTTTGCCATAAGATCATGAGTCGTTTTATACCCTAGATTTTGATACTCTGGACCTGGGCAATTATCTTTTCTAATAATTTCACGCAAAGACAATTCATATAAATGATCATCATCACTTGAAAAACACGGCACTGCAATCATCTGCATACAAAGAAAAATAAAAATATGTAATCGCATAGAAACTCCTAAAAAATATACATTCACAATTAATCAACAAATAAATAGGAAAAAAATCAGCTTTCATCACCACACCAACACTTCTATTTACAAATTTTTGTAAATAATTACATCGTTCCATCCCAAGCGTCATAGGGTTGGAATAAGTCATCAAGCTCCTTAACAACCCTACCAACCGACAATGGATATATATTTTTCTTTTTAGAAAAATCATCAAAAATACTTCTTGCAACTTCCTCATCAGAATGAAAATTGCAAAACAAATGCAAAGCCATTTTTCTCACAACCTCACCAGATAATGGTAAATCTCCCTGATTCAAACTTCTCAATTCACCAATAATCAACTCTGGGGACTGCAACCTCCGATGATACCCTCGACGACTACATTCCAAACTTGGATTATTATCTTTTAACAAAAAATCATGAAATAGTAGGTGGTGGATTTTATATTTAATGATCCTTTTTTCACGATCATCATTATCGCTTGAGACACAAAAGGTTGCCATCACTTGTATACAAATAAAAACAAAAATCTGCAACCACATACTCGCACCCCCAAAACATGACATCTACCATCTGCTATAATCATTCAACTAAGCAACGTACATAAATAGAAAAACTGAAGTAAACAAAGATCCTATTTTATTTACTTCAGTTTTTCTATTATCAATTTCATTTTATCACACTTTCAAATTTCAACCACCAAAACACTGACTAGATCACCAGATACAAAGAAACCAACTTTCTCTTTGATGGATTCATTGCTACTCATTATCCAATTCAAGGCCTTTTACAACAGAGTCAAAAGACTTTTTTACTGACATATGACTACCAAGCAATACACAAGAATTCCACAATTCGTCACTTCTTTTTTCATCAGCATCACGAACTTCATAATGCAAATCTAATCTCTCAGAAATTGCACAAACTGATGCTTTATACAATGCATGCTTTTTGGAAAAGTCAGACAAAGCATCCCTCGCTTTCTCCCTATCACAATTAAAATTACAAAATAAATAGGATGCAATGCTTGCTTCCACCTCATAAGACAATGGTAAACTGCCGTGATTAATTCTCTTTGTTTGAGTAATGAAATCTACAGCCGTTGTGTACCCTAAACGTCGATATTTATTGTTGGGTTGATTATCCTTCAAGACAATTTCATATAAAAGATTATCATGACTAGACTCACCCTTTAAGTCCTTCACAAACATCATCGTAACGAAACTCTGCATACAAACTAAAATCAATAATCGCACACATCACCCCCAACCATACACTCAACATCTATGTGATTTTTCCAACGAAGAACTTTACACAAATTTAAAAAATAAAATACACAAAAAATTCAACTTTTTTGAATCAGACCTGTAGGAAGAATAAACAGTTATAAATAAATAATTTCCATTGTTTTTAGAACAATTAACTTACTTTTGAAGAGGATTCAAACATTCCAAATAGTCACACAATTTACCACAATCTCAGTCCAACATTTTCTACCTGATTGCATTTTTCACCTCACCCCTACTCAAAACCAAAAAGTCATTACAACCAAAAACATCCAAAGAATCAGTATTTTCTATATAAAAATAATTTCTTTGCACTCCTATTTCAAAATCGCTCTCAAGAGAAATTATTTTTCGTGATTCACATATAAACATTTCCAACTGTAACTACAAGGCCTAACAGAAGCCTATTGCAACTATTTACAAATTTGACATTGAAAAAAGATAAGTTCATCATTACATTAATGATAAAAGTTTACCCAAATAATAATGGATATCATGTATGATTTTTTTATACATAATGCTTTCTTTTGCAACATTAAACTCCAATGTCCTTCACTCCTTCAATCAAGATGAAGCATATTTATCATTCGAATCTCCATACAAACATTATCAACAGTCACAGTCGAAAACGTCCATTAGTTATGGTGGATATACTGATTATTCAGGACCATTCTATCCAACTACTGGAGGTCTTCCTCAACAACAATCAATGTCGAAGAAAAATGTCTACCAACTCAATCAAAATCAACAAACTGTAATTCACAGTATGGTATCTCAAAGAGTTTCTGAAGTTTCAAACTCATATCAGGCAAATATCAATGGTATGTCCGCAATGATGCAAGAAATGATACGACAAGTTGCCATCAACAAAACAATGAGCCAATCCACAATGGAACATTTATTTGTCTTACAAATGATGGACCATCTCGTGAGAACAGGTCAAACAAATCGTGGAATCATTACACGATATCAACACCATCCATGGGTGCAAAGCAAAGATTTAAGTAATGTAACCACTGAAGAAAAGATTATGGTAAATTACATGCTCGACTGCATGACTCGTGCTCAAAATGATATGACCGTAGAATTGGCACAAGCCGGTTTACAAGCATGGATGAAATCTTACACTTCACAATCTATTGAAGAATACGAATACCATACAAAAAAATCTAATACATATTATGCAGCTATGCAGAAAAAGTTACCGGATAAATCGATTGAACAGCAAGCACAATCAATTCGAAAATCTGATATAAAAGATTTATTACACAATTATGATCAAGCCAACCAAAATTCTACAGATAGCGAATATCTCAATCGACTCGAAAAACGAACACAAGCCTTAACCGAATCTAAAAAGCAGCTGAATGGTAAAAATCTTACCACACAAGCATACTCCATGAACCCACAAACCCGTGGATACCTCATGGCAAACAATATGAACTATGCCGCATTCGATACCATGTCGGCGACCAAATTCCAACATTGTTTAACACAAGAAATTTTAGGGATCATAGAATCATCTGTTGGTTCGACGCAACACACTGGGCCAAACTCAATTGTCGCAAAAATAGCATACCACAACTGCAACCTTGCAATCTCTGCACAACAACTCAATCAGTCATCTCGAATTAAAGAAGCTGTAACGATGACAGACCTAGCCCACTTCTTTAATTCATACAGAAGATCTATACTCGACTATGAATTAGCATACCGAATCACAGATGATGTTGTTATGGGAGCTGTTGATGGCA